>Ga0193963_1001885_pt1 | contig 10117 bp, 11 predicted proteins | sample FB_6_MG_FD_140359 | JGI IMG/M metagenome (GOLD analysis project Ga0193963, IMG submission 140359) | Microbial mat bacterial communities from the Broadkill River, Lewes, Delaware, United States - FB_6_MG | ecosystem: Environmental > Aquatic > Freshwater > River > Microbial mats | place: USA...
AAATCAAAGTGGCCGGATGTTTTGCCTGTGCTGCGGGTGAATCGGCAAATCGTTCAGCCAGACTGTTATCCGTGGAAAACTGTTCCAGCAGCAGGTCGCAGATCAAATGAACAATATCAATATTTGCCCATTCATTGTTGCCGCCGATATTATATGTCTGGCCGGGTATGCCCTTTTCCAATATCAGATCCACACCCCGGTTGTGGTCGTCTACGTAGAGCCAGTCCCGGATTTGCTGGCCGTCACCATATATTGGCAGGGATTTATTAAACAGGATATTGATGATCACAAGGGGAATCAGTTTTTCCGGGAATTGAAAGGGGCCGTAGTTGTTGGAGCAGTTGCTGATGGTGGTGTTAAGCCCGTAGGTCTCATGGTATGCCCGGACCAAATGGTCGGAGGACGCCTTGCTGGCTGCATAGGGGGAGTTTGGCGCATAGGGGGTTAATTCCGTAAAAGGAGGGTCTTCGGGACCTAATGTGCCATACACCTCATCAGTCGAAATATGGTGGAACCTGTGGGGTTTACTGTCGGCGTCCAGCCAGATCTTTTTGGCGGCTTTGAGCAGGGTGTGGGTGCCAACAATGTTTGTGTTAATAAATTCATCCGGGTCGTGGATAGATCTGTCTACGTGGGATTCCGCTGCAAAATGGACGATTGTGTCTATTTTGTGATTTTCCAGCAAGCCCTCCACCAAGGACTGATCTAAAATATTGCCGTGAATAAATTCGAATTTGGGGTTCTTCTCCGCTTCTGTCAGGTTGTCCCTGTTGCCGGCATAAGTGAGAGCATCCAGAACCACGACATGGTCTTCAGGGTATTTGTCGAGCCAGTAATATACAAAGTTGGTGCCGATAAAACCGGCCCCGCCTGTGACAAGAAGGTTTTTCATTTGAGTTCCTTCAGCATGATTCTAAGCTGCTTTCGCCAGTGAACAGGTTTTATGTCCAGAGCCTGCCACAGGGAGGTTTTATCCAGAATGCCGTAAAAAGGCCGTTTGGCCGGGGTGGGGTACTGGCTGGCCTGGATCGGGTTGACAGGTATCTCTTTTTTAATGAGATTAAGCTTAAAAGCTTCTTCCTGGATCGCGATGGCAAAGTCATACCAGGATGCTACGCCGGCATCTGTGAAATGATGCGTTCCGATCACTTTTTTTTCAATTGTGTCCCATACTGCCCGGGCCAGGCCATTGGCCCAAGTTGGAGTGCCAACCTGCTCGTCAATGATGTTCAGCGCAGGTTTTGTATCCATCAAGGAGAGCATACTTTTAACAAAATTGCTGCCATGGGATGAGTAAAGCCAGGCCGTTCTGATGATGGTGGCCTTTGTACCAAGGATTTCCCGGACAGCCTGTTCTCCTTTTAATTTGGTCTCGCCATAAACGGATATGGGATCCGGGCTATCCTGGGGCAGGTAGGGTTTGTAATTTAGGCCACTGAATATAAAGTCTGTGGAGATATGAACCAGGTGAATTTCATTGCTGCTACAAATTTCAGATATTTGTTTGACGGCGACGTGATTGAGTTTGTCTGCGGTTTCTTTTTCCTGTTCTGCTTTATCAACAGCGGTATAGGCTGCGGCATTAATCAAAATGTCCGGCTGTGCCGTTTTAAAGTAGGTGTGGATGCTATGAGAATCAAGCAGGTCAATTTCAGAGGAACCGGCTACCGTCAAATTGACATTGTTCGGGCATGTCCGCTGCAGTTCCCATCCCAACTGGCCGTTTGCACCTAGGATCAGAACCTTCATTTGAACACCTCCGCTGATGTCAAATTGTTCCCTTGTTCATCTTTTGAGGATAACACCGGCCCTACATCCACAGGCCACTCAATGGCAATATCAGAATCGTTCCATAAAATGCTGCGTTCATGCTGTGGAGAATAGTAGTCAGTACATTTATATGAGAATTCGGCTTCATCGCTCATCACATAAAATCCATGGGCAAATCCCGGGGGTATCCAGAGCATGGCTTTGTTTTCGGCGGAGAGGATTTCACCGACCCATTTGCCAAACCAGGGCGATGATTTGCGGATATCCACCGCCACATCAAAAACTGTTCCTGATGTAACCCGGACAAGTTTGCCCTGGGGCTGTTGGATCTGATAGTGAAGCCCCCTTAATATGCCTTTTGTGGATTTGCTGTGGTTATCCTGAACAAACGTATAATCGCCGACGTGGGTTTCAAAATCATCCTGACGAAAAGTTTCTAAAAAAAAACCCCTGTGATCTCCGAAAACCTGTGGCTCCATCAGAACAACATCAGGTATGAATAAAGGCGTGTATTTCATTTTATTCTTTCAAAAGATTGAGCAGGTATTGGCCGTATCCATTTTTTTTCATGGGCGCAGCAAGCTGCTCCAGCTGTTCCTTATCAATCAGACTCATTCTGAATGCAATCTCTTCAAGACAGGCAATTTTTAGGCCCTGGCGGTCTTCGATCACTTTTATAAACTGTCCTGCATCCAGAAGAGACTCATGGGTACCGGTATCCAGCCAGGCGGTGCCCCGGCTGAACAGTTCAACAGTCAGGTGGCCCCGGTCAAGATAGGTTTTATTGACATCTGTGATTTCAAACTCGCCACGGGCTGACGGTGTGATTTGTTTGGCAATGTTAATTACGTCATTGTCATAAAAATACAACCCGGTTACGGCATAGTTGGATTTGGGGTTTGCCGGCTTTTCTTCAAGGCTTGTGGCAATGCCGTTTTCATCAAATCCGGCAACGCCGTATCGTTTGGGATCTTTGACGTAATATCCGAAAATTGTGGCGCCCTGATCCTGATTGGATATGGTCTGAAGCCGGGCAGACAGCCCCTCACCATAAAATATGTTATCACCCAGTATCAAGGTAACAGGATCATCATCAATAAATTTTTCACCAATAATAAACGCCTGGGCCAGCCCGTCTGGTGATGGCTGGACAGCATAATCTATGGACAGCCCCCATTGGGAGCCGTTGCCAAGCAGGCATTTAAAGCTGTCCAGATCTTTAGGGGTGGTAATGACAAGGATCTCTTTTATTCCTGACAGCATGAGCGTTGACAAGGGGTAGTAGATCATGGGCTTGTCATAAACAGGCATGAGCTGCTTGCTGACTGAATAAGTCAGGGGATAAAGACGTGTGCCTGATCCGCCTGCCAGTATGATTCCTTTACGCATGATTTGATTGCTCTTTTTTTTGATATTATAGAATTCCAGATTATTCAGTTTATGACCACTCGGCATATAGTCGAACTATCATTGGTATTCAAGTCAACGACTTGATCACTGAAAAATCTATGGATATTCATGCGAATTTTCTTTTAAGCCGTATCAAACGAAAACCCCACAAGATTGCGCAGGGTGAATTTATTCTAAACGGTAAGTGCTTATTCTACCACGAAGTTCACGAAGACCTCGAAGGATTTTCTTCGTGATTTTTATTGCTTTTCTAAAAACAGCTATCCTATACCGGATGAATGAATTCTTCACCCTGCATTTTTTATTTAACAGGATTATAGTGGATTTTTCTATTCAGGGTCGTAGGAAAAAATTCGAACAAAACCTATAGCATTTATTTTTCAGAGTCCCTTAGGAGGGAAAAAGAGATGCACAGGGCCAAACAGGTTCTGCACTGGCACTGGTTTAGCCCTGTGCCTTGTGGGAGTTATTTCAAGGACCGTTTTCTCTGGAGTCCGACCAGGCCGAAAAGACCGAATCCGAGAAGCATGAGTGTTCCAGGTTCAGGTACTGGACCGGCGGTCAGAACAGAATCACCGTGTTGGTCCACCGTTTCAATTCTAATCCAGTAGTTAAGGCTTTCATCTACTGTATAGAAATCAATGGTATCTAGCTCCCATGACGTAGCGTTGAATGTAACAACCGGATAAGATGGATACCATTGATCCGATGAAGCAGTATAAGTATACGCGTTTCCATCTTTATCCGCTCCGAAATCCATTGAAAAAGTAAAGGAAGCGTCCTGCTCAGGTGTGTGCATGGAATACCCATCACTTATAAAACCCTGAAGAGGATCATAATCAATGAAAACAGTCACTTCATCCCCAACACTAAGGCCATAGGGGTTGTCAATGCCGATGGAGGATAACTCCAAGGTATAATCAATGGTAGCCGCATTGGCTGTAGATGTTAGTATAATTGTTAATAGTATGCCCAAGAAAAACCGGGTAGTGTTATTTAACAACATTTGGTGCCTCCTGAATAAAACGTTTTAAATTTGAATTCGCCTAACTTGCAGCAATAATAAAATTGGGTCCATTTTCACTTCCGCAAGCGCGTCTTGACTGCTTGCATACGGCAAGTACACTTTCTTCAGGCCGGCAACGAACGATAACAACGAGTTTTGGATCTTCATAAACTTTCTTTTTCATAAATTTCTCCTTTTTTTTGATCCTTCTTAAGATTTTCTCCTAAGAAGTAATGATTACATTATTTGATCTATGTTCGCTTTAGATAAGGAACATCTTCAAATTTTTTCCACGCCCTGTGTCTTTCGTTGGCCACTTTACAAAAATACGGCGTATAGCCATCTAACTGATCTGTTTCCAGGTCTGCATGGGCCGGACACCATGCGCAAATGTCGTGCAGGGTGCATGTGCCGCAGTTTTCGATGTAATGGCTGCGGACTGAGGTCCGCTTCAGGATGTCAGGGGTGAAATAATTCCAGGCCCGGGCCAGGGTATGCGTTTTAAGATCAAGGGTGCAGGCCTGGTGAACAAGGGAAGGACAAAGCTGGTATTTACCGTCCCATCCGATGGCGCATGTGTTGATACCCGCCTGGCATTTAAACAGTGTGTCCGTATTCTGCTCAATGCTGTTGTCCAGATTTTTGCAACTCTGCTCCAAGGCCTTGTATCTTTGGGGCTCTTTTTTATCCAAGGCTGCGATCTGCCCAGGCGTCAGACGCTGGGAAAGAATGGTTTTATTTTTATGTGGATCTTTATCTGCTCTCAGCTGGAGGCATGGGTCAAACCTGAAGGGCCGACTGGTTTTTGACCGGCAAAAATCTGCAATATTATCAAAATCCGGGATATTCGCCCGCATGATTGTGGATTTCAGGGTGACGGGAAGATCTGCGGACAAAAGCCTATCAATACCGGTCATGGTCGATTCAAATGTATTTTTCCGGGTAACGCTCTTGTGGATTTCAGCGGTGGTGCCATAGACAGACACCTCAATTTCCCTTGGCGGATATTTCTTAAACAGCCTGATGTGTTCATCTGTTACAAGAGAGGCGTTGGTGAATACCGAAACAAATATCCCCCGGGTTTTTATGTGGGTATATATTTCCGGAAAATCGGGTCTGAGCAGCGGTTCGCCGCCGCTTAAAAGAACCCATAGGACCCCCAAATCCACAGCCTGGGCTGTTATGGCTTTTATTTCATCAAGAGTCAGCTCTTTTTCCAAAACCTGCCGGTCGTGGGCCTGCCGGTTGATGTAACAGTGGACGCAGTCGTTGTTGCACCGGGCTGTCAGATCCATAACCATGGAAAGAAGGACTCTTTTTTCTTTGGCCAGTTCCCAGGCTGGAAGGCTTGCAATGGATATGTTGTTATCGGGCCTGTACATAACCGGTCAGTTTTTTGATTGCCCTGGCTGCGGGTAAAAAAAGATAATTAAGCAGGCCTGTTTTTGAGGCACGGGCAATGAATTTGTTTGCCCAAGGGGCCGGGGTGGTTTGCCGACCGCTATATTCAATGATCTGAACCCGGCCCAGCAGGTCTTCCCTGTTGAACCAGCCGTCGCTTTTCAGATTGTTGTCGCCTTTTACCTGGTACTGGTTATTTCTACAGGCTATGATCCGGTGGACGACTATTTTCCGGTATTTATGCATGGCCGCAAGAACGATATCGCCTGTTTTCAAGACGTGGGACGATTGAAGGACCGCCAGGGTCAGAATACTGTCATGGCGGATGAACGGGGCCATGCTGAAACCCGGGCACTGGAGCTTGAATCGGTGGTTCTCAGACTTGCTGAAAAATGCTGTCATCATCGCATAGAATTGTTCGCTTGTCGGGTTCAGGCTGTCCATTCGACAATCAGTTCTTTTTCAAGCAGTTCGACGACAAGTTTTTTTACGCCTTGTTCTATCTGATCCATACCGGAGTCATACTCTTGGGCAATGGCCGCACAGATTTGGCCTATTGTTTTTTTTTGTTCGATGCATTTCCAGGCAAGGGTCCCGGTCTCATTAAAAGAAAACATCGAATCACTGAAGTCTCCAATGCCTGATTCAATGGGGACAATGACGATTTCGCCCATGATATCCCTGGCAATAATTTTGTCTGACGGGGCATAAATTTTATCTGGGTCCATTGAACTTACATTCCTTTCAACAAATTGTAGGCTTGGCCTGTTTGGTCAAACTGCAGGTTCCAGCAGGGGACCTGCCGACAAAGACCAGACAGAAAATCAAGTGCGTTGCCCCACCAGTCGTGGGTTTCAAGGGGACGGATCATGCAGGCCAAAAGGCGCTCAAATGCATGGCGTTTATCTGTAACAGGGATAACCTGATTGGTGTTGGATTTTTCAAGAAAGAATATGCCTTTCAAGGGGACGATTTCTGGGGAAACATCAGGCACGTCTCCGTGGCTCCAAGTGCCGGATACGAAATAATTATCGTCTTTTTTGCGTACGATATTACGATCATCGCAAAGGATGGCGGCCCCTTGTTTCATGATGCCGGCCATGGTGGATTTGCCAGCGTCCGAGTGGCCGACAAATAAAAGGCCCCGATTATCTAAGCTAACGCCCAGGGAGTGCATGATACAACCGTTTCTATATGCCAGGATGCGCCCCATGAGAATCTGATCTGTGGGGAACATGGTCAGGCTGGTTAATCCGCCCTTTAGAAACTTGTCTTTAATGCTATTGTCATTGTAGATATCCAAAAAAGAGTGTTCCTTGTCGGTAACAACGGTTCTAAAATAATTCTCATGGGGAGGCTCTGCCTTGATCCACTGGTAAATCCATTGGCCATCCTGGTGGTAAACGGCCCAAGGCGGTTTCAGATAAACCCGATTTTCAGGCTTTGGCGTTGTCTTGCATGTCTCAAATCGATGGTGAAGGACAATATTTTCCTCTAAAGGGCTATTGATTTCAAAATGTTTAAATTTGGGACTGAAGGTGGTGTTTGAAAATGGCAGGTCACTTTGCACCTCAATACTCATGCCTGCAATCTGAAAGAATATCTTAGACACAACTAAAAATTTTCCTATAAAAGAAGAAGAAAAGTAACTAAAAAGATAGCTCCGCACTGTCGACTACGTTACCAAAGGCTACTTAGCGCATGGAAGTAATTGAATTTATAGTGGTTTTTATACTATTTGTTTTTTCAATACATGCTATTTGGGGATTTATCTCCAAAAATATAGAATAGACGACTCCGCCTGTCAAGGGCATTTAAATTAAAAAGCTTAAACTAACATAAGTTTAATACTTTACCGAACTGTACTGTTAAATCCGCCTATCTGGCAGAAGCACATTTAATTCAAATGGAAGGTTTATTTTGATTATGGCCCTATCCTTTTTCATAAAAAAACAGCTCATAGAAACGTCTACGAACAATATAGCTCCGCACTGTCGCTTACATAGATAGTAGCGGTAATTTGGGGGGCAACACGTCTGTTCAGACTTTGCTAATTATTGTATTTCTAAATCGCAACAGACCTGGCAATACATTGCCCTAATTTAAACGGAACATGTTCCCGTGTTTATCTGGAAACAAGCCTTTTTTTTCATGAAAGTCTGTGTAACAGACTCAGATCGTTCAACTTTCGCTGAGGGCTGAACCACGGCGCAAAACCAGTTCAGCCCATGGCTGTTTTTTATATGAAACGGTTGAAGACTATATAAAATTCTTCGGCCATAAAAACCGTGACAATCGAATATAAACATACACCCATAATGTAAGGTATTTTAGACTTTCAGTTTCCTTTTCATAAAACAAAACAATATAAAATATCATAATCGCATAAGGTTTTAGCAAATCCTGTGCCATGCTAAAAAAACATTGCTTTTTCAATGCAATAGCTATTTCATTGCCAAAATATGGGCGCCATAGTTACGAAACATTCATTAAGGGTTACCAATTTTGCAGCCCCCTTTTGAACATTTGATTTCCCAGGGATTTGATATCGAGGTACAATTTTCGTAACTTTAAAGGTATTTTTAGTAACCTGACGATAATTCTGTTCTGATTATAACGGATTTTGGGGGACTGGGTCTGGAAGCGATGAAATAGGCTGAAAAATTCATTATCCGGCAGACTGCCGCTATTTTTACATTCTTCCACCATCTTTTTGGCCCCGACAACGGTTCTGGAGATATTTATCCTGGGCCGGGGTAATTTTGGGGTAGCACCACAGAAATGGACTTCCCATGGTTGAATATAGGTTTCGTGGTAAAGGACGCCAGGGTGTTGTCCGCTTTCACATAACAGGTTTCGCCCTTCCGGCGTATTAGCTCATAGCTAATAGTTGTTAGCTATGAGCTGTCAGGCAATAAAAATCCCGATACTATAAATAGAAAAGTCACATTTTAGCTGCGCTGGTTAAATTTTTCGTAACTGACCTGATCATATAAAAGCGTATCAGCACCATGGCCATCCATTTGATCTGCAGGATAACCGATGCCGATAACCGCCTGCACCTGGATATGTTCGGGCAGATCAAGAATGTTTGAAATATAATCCGAGGCCGGGGTGCCGTCGTCACGGCTGCGCAGACGCATCTGGGCCCAGCAGGAGCCAAGCCCTAAATCCGCAGCCGCCAGATGAATAATCATGGCGGCAATGGAGGCATCCTCAATCCAGACATCGGATTTGGATGTATCGGCACACACAACGATGGCCAAAGGCGCATTTTTTAAAAACGCAGAACCATGGGATTTGGCCTGGGACAACTGGGCGATGGTTTCCTTGTCTTTAACCACCACAAACTGCCATGGATTGAAGCCCCTGGAACTTGGGGAACGCAGTGCGGCTTCGATCAGAATATCGCATTGTTCATCACTTACGGGTTTATCCTCAAACTGCCGGATACTTCTTCTTTTACGCAATAATTCAATTAACATGTTCACTCCTGTTTTTTAGCCATCTTTATACTGCTTTCGAGCGCTCTTTATACCATTTTAACCCGGGTTTTGAAATTGACAACAGCCCACAATTACGGAGAGAGTCCCGAAGCGGTGCGCCGCCTGTCCTCCGGCAGGCGGCACCACCGCTTCTACCTGCCCGGACCTGCTTTATGCCTGCCGGCCTGGGAGCAGAACCAGCCGAAACCCAAGGAGCTGGGAGCGGTAGGACGGGAGGCCGCCGCTACGGAAAGCAGACCGGCAGAACTCGGCCGGGAGGTCGAACGCACCGCCCCGGAACACCCGGAACGTGCCCATATCAGCATCCCTATCAATCCATGCACTGCCGTCATCAGGCGCCTCCTCATAGGTGCCATGGAAATGATCCAGGTTCCACTCCAACACATTACCGATCATATCCAGGGGCTGATGCTCATTTCCGCCCCGCTGAAAACACCCAGTACAAGAGGTCTCTTGAATGGATGAATCACTATAATTTGCCTGTTCAGAATCAATCTCATCTCCCCAGGGATACAGGGTGTCGGTTCCCCATCGTGTCGCTTTTTCCCACTGGGCTTCCGTGGGCAGCGACACCTTCATGCCGTCGAACAAATTCTTGCTGTTTAACCATTGGCAATATGCATGAGAATCATGCCAATTCACACAAGCCACCGGATGATTGTCCTGTCCATAATCCTCAAATTCATTATTTTCATGACTTGTTTCCTGAACAAACACCCGGTACTGGGCCTTGGTAACAGGATATCTGGCAATGAAAAACCTGGACACTGTTACCTTGTGACAGGGCGTTTCACAGTCTACCAATGTTTTAAATTGATCATCAAACAACACCTTGATTCCGGACACCAGCGCATCCGGTGTGCCCATCCAAAACGCCCCTTCCGGCACTTCGATAAATCCGTTGTTATTCTCCCCGGGCAAATAAAACGATTGGGGATCAAACCTGGGATCTCCGATCCTGGCCAGGGCATTGCCTGCGGCGGCCCGCTCCAGAACAGGCAGCTCTTTTCCCCTTACAATTCTG
>Ga0193963_1001888_pt1 | contig 10108 bp, 11 predicted proteins | sample FB_6_MG_FD_140359 | JGI IMG/M metagenome (GOLD analysis project Ga0193963, IMG submission 140359) | Microbial mat bacterial communities from the Broadkill River, Lewes, Delaware, United States - FB_6_MG | ecosystem: Environmental > Aquatic > Freshwater > River > Microbial mats | place: USA...
TATGAAGAGACTTTATCTTTAGTTTGTTTTGATGATGGATCAAAAGAGTGTTATATTTTTATTGATGATAATATAAATAAAGATATAAAAATAAAAAATCTTTTTACACAAATTCCTGCTGTTTATAATTATGGCGAAACTTTAAGTAGTTATGAGTTTAGGAAAATAAGGTTTGATAATATTGATTATGAGCCTTTTTTTGAATTAAGAATTAGTAGTGATAAAAAACATAAAGATATTATTGTGGATACTTTAGATGAAAAGGTTTATTTATTTTCACCAATATTTAAAAATGCAAAAAAATATAAAAATACAAATGAAATAATTGAAAAGTTTTCAGAAAATGAAATAGAGGTTAGAGATGCTTTATAAATATAGTGGTTTTGATTCTAGTGGTTTAAAAGTCAAATCAAAAATTGAAGCTGTATCTTTAGCTGAAGCAAAAATGAAATTAAAAGCAAAAGGTATTTTATATACTAGTTTAAAAGAAGATATTTTTAACTTTGGTAAAATATCTTTTAAAAGAACTAAAACACTTGATTTATCTACTCTTTCATATCTTAGTCGGGATTTAAGTATATATTTAAAATCTGGAATCACTTTAATAGGTTCTATGAATTTACTTAAACAAAGATATAAGGATAATAAATCTTTATATACTTTTTTTGATACGGTAAAGATGTATTTAGATGAAGGTAAAACTTTTTATGATGCTTTAGAATCACAAAAAATTGTAAAACTACCTGAGTTTTACAAACAATCTATTAAAGTAAGTGAAAGTGGAGGTCTTCTAGAAACTGTTTTAGTGGAACTTTCGGTATTTTTAAAAGAACAAGATAGAATAAAAAAACAGGTACGATCTGCGTCAATTTACCCTTTGTTTATACTTTTTGTATCATTTTTTACAGTTGGTTTTATGTTGAGTTTTATAGTTCCTAAAATCACATCAATTTTTGCTCAGCATGACCAAGAGTTACCTAGAATTACAAAAATTGTGATTACTCTTGGAGATTTCTTCTCTAATAATTATCCATATATTCTTTTGTTTTTAAGTATATTTATTTTTTCATTTATATTTCTTCTTAAAAAAAGTACTGTATTTAAATATACATTTGATAAGTTTTTATTAAAACTTCCTTTTTTTACAAAGCTTATTGAGCAGGCAGAACTTGCAAGGTTTTCTTATATGAATTCAATTTTGATTAAATCAGGAGTTCCTATTGTTCAAGCTATAAATTTGAGTGCAAATATATTGAAGAATTCTGTTATAAAAAAAGTTTTTGTAGAGTCTTCTAAAAGTGTTGTTGAAGGAAAAAAACTATCTACACTTTTACACAATAACAAAATTTATAAAATTGATGAATCATTTATTCATTCTATTTCTATTGGAGAAGATACAAGTAGGTTAAGCGAGATTTTAAATAATCTAGCTCAGCTTTATAATGAAGCAAATAAAGATAAAACAGATGTTCTTTTATCTTTATTAGGACCAATTTTTATGCTTTTTGTTGGGATAACTATTGGAGGTATTGTCTTATCAATGCTTTTACCAATCTTTTCTATGAATTTAGGATAGTTTTTATGAAAAAAGGCGTTGTATTACTAATTACACTTTTTTTTATTACCTCGATTAGTTTACTTATTTTAAAAAACCTTGATGATACAGATAGTTTTTTAGAAAAGCAAAACTATAGTTTAAGTAATACACAAATTTTAATAGCAATAAAAAATACAAAAAATGAGGTTGCCAAACTTTTAATAGAAAATAAAGACATTATAGATAGAGTTTTAGAAAACGAATTTTCTGAAACTTTAATTCCTTTAAAAGTTAATGATTTAGATATTGAATTTGGAATAAAAAAATATGAAAAAATCAATATTAATGAAATGAGAAACAAAGATTCAAAAGTAGTAAAAAATTTATTGCTTTCAAATAATGTTTTTAGTTATGAATTATTTAAAGATATTTATGAAGATAAGTTACAAAATAAAGACAATATAGTTGAGACTAGTAAGCAACTAAATGATATAATAAATACTTTTATTATAAGAAATGATAGTGAGGAAATACTTAGAATCCGAGAGGATTTGGGTTTTTTAAAAGCTGAAGATTTATATGAACTTAATATTAAAGTAAAATATAATAGTGTAGTTTCAAGTGCATATTATATATTAAAAAATAATGGGAAGGTAGAATATTTTGACATTAGTTTCAAGTAAAGAAACACAAAAAATATTTTTAACTACGAAAACAAAGATTAGTAATATTGTTGGTAGTTTGGAGATTATCATATCTCCTGAGTATTATTGGGTTAGAAAATTTGAAATCCCTGTAAAAACAGAGACACAAGCACGCCACGTTTTACCTACACTTTTTGAAGATATAATAGATGATTCTTCAAGTTTGACTTATCAAGTTATAAAACTAGAAGAAAATATTTTTTTGTGTTTTGCATATAACAATAAAAAAATATATGAAGCTATAAAATCTTTAAACATACCTATATCAAATATTTCTTCAATCTATTTTGCTCAAAATGAATGTCAAAATTTTAAGTCATTTAAAGTAGATGAATCAAAATATATGTATACATCTGAAGGTATCTTAGTAAAGGTTCCGAATAATTTATTAGATGAGGTAATAGATTTAAAAAAAGTTATTGGGAATATAAAACTTAGTACCCATAAATTGCAAATTAAATTATACAATGATGTTCTTAGCACTAAGTATTACTACTGGATATTTTTATTTTTTGGTTTATTAATTTTAATGAATATTATAAAATATATAGATTTCTCATCTGAAATAACAAAAAATGAAATGGCAATTGAAAAATTAAAAGTTAGTAGTAAATTACCATCTAGTATGATACAAACAAATGCAATTATAGAAAAATATGAAAAATCTATAGATAAAGAAAATAAAAAAAGAAATGCCATATCTTATGTTTTAAGTAATAGAAATTTTGATTTAAAAAGTTTGAATATAGAAGATAATATTTTAACTTTAGAATATTTATCTGTTAATAAAAATAAAGTAGATAAATTTTTGTCAAAAAAATATAAAATACTTTCAAGTATTGAAAACTCTTTTGCATTAAAAGTTAGGATTAAATTATGAATAAACTAAATCCTTTATATATTTTGGGGCTTATTATTACTATATTTATAGTTTCTTTCAGTCTTCTTTCTAATGAAAAAGAAGCTTATAAAAACAGTGTTAAATCATATGAAAATATAAAAACAAAATCAAAAGATTTTAAAGAGTATAAACAAACTTGGTTTGATAAAAATAAAGTTAAAAGAAAAGTTGATAATATTGTTAAAAATTCTACTTTTAGAAAAGAAAAAATTTTGAAAATAGAAAAATCAAATATTATAAGATTAAAAATTGAGTCTGGAAATCCAAGAGTATTAAATAAGTTTCTAAATAGAATATTAAATGAAAAGTTAATATTAAAAAAACTTGATGTTCAAAAAAGAAGTATTTCAATGGAAATAGGAATTTGATGATGAAGTTTATATTTAAAACTATAATATTTATTGCAGTCTTTTTTGTTTCATGTTTGATTTTTTTACCTAAAGAAAACTTGTATAATTTACTTGAAAAAGAACTATACAATTACAACATTGTGGTTTCCGAAGAGATTAGAAATGAAGAACTTTTTTCTTTAAAAATAGATAGTGCAGAAGTGTATTTTGATGGAATAAATGCAGCATTTATTAAAGATATTGATATTACAACTTTTTTAATTTTTTCAAAAATTAATATAGAAAAAACAACTGTTTCTAAATCTCTAAAAAACTTTTTACCATCAAAGGTGAAAAGTTTAGAGTTAACGCATTCTATTATTGACTTTAGTAATATTAAAATTAATTCAAGTGGAGAGTTTGGTGAATTTAAAGGTAAGTATTCTATTTTTGATAAAAAAGTTCTTGGGGAATTAATTCCTTCACAGAGTATGAAATCAAAGTATAGAAATATATTAAATCAATTTAAGCTAGAAGATGGGAAGTATTATTATGAATATAAACTTTAATACTTTTTTAGAAAAGACCATACCTTACATATCTATAGTATTATTTGTATATATACTTAGTAGCGTAGCTTCTTTATTTTTACCTAAAAGTGGAATAGAATTTTCTGATAATTCAAATATCAATTTATCATATAAAAAGTATGATGGATTTTATTCAAATACTAAGAATAGTACGCCAATTATTGATAACACAATACAGAAAGAGAATATGCAAACTCTTTCAAAGTATGAATTAAAAGCTATTTACTCGACATCTGAAAATGGAGGTTGGGCTATAGTTCAAGAAAAATCATCAAATAAAAGTATAATAATAGGACAGTATGAAAAATTTAATGGATATACACTTACTAGATTATATAAAAACTATATAGTTTTTGAAAAAAATCTAAAAGAGTTTAAAATCGAATTGCCTCTTGAAAAAGATGTATCTTACGAAGTTGAGCGTGAAACTCCTTTGGGAAATGAAAATGTTATAGTAACTGAAAATAGTGTTTCAGTAAAAAGAGATTATCTTAATACTTATGTTAACAATCTTGAAAAAGTTTGGAAAGATATTGCAATAAAAGATATAAGAAAAGCAGGAAAGATTGATGGTTTTAAAGTATCAAAGGTAAATAAAAATTCAGTTTTTGGAAAACTTGGGTTAAAAGAAAATGATGTGATAAAAGGTATTAATGGAAATAGAATAACTTCATACGCTGATGCCTTTAAAATATATAATGAAATAAATAAATTAGAGTATTTAACAATTGAAGTTTTAAGAAACAATGAGATCGTGGAGTTAGATTATGAGATTAATTAAAGTTTTTATATTAGTAGTTTTATTAGGTAGTTATTCTTTTGCTAAAGAAGAAAAAATAAATATAAATTTTAAAGATTTACAGATTATGGATTTAGTAAAAATTACTTCTAAAATCATAGATAAAAATATACTTATTACTCAAGGAATAAAAGGTAAGGTTGATTTTATTTCAAATAAGCCTGTAGATAAAAAAGAATTAGTAAAAATTTTAATATATGTATTAGAATCAAAAGGTTTTACTCTTGTAAATAATGAAGATATGTTGAGAATAGTAAAGTTAACTGAGAGTGCAAAGAATAATGTACCTGTTATAACTTCTAAGTCAAAACACAAATATAATCAAATGGTAACAGAAGTTTTTAAAGTTTATAATGCAAACGTAGATTATATAGCGTCAAAGGTTCGACATCTTATTTCAAAAAATGCAAAACTTGTGACAAACAAAGATGCAAATACTTTAGTTTTAACTGATTTTCAAGATAATATAATAACTATAAAAAAAATAGTTCAAATTATGACTTCTGGTGCTAAGAAAAGCATGGAAGTAATAGAACTTAAAAATATACAAGCAATAGATGCAAAAAAGAATTTAGATGCAATTTCAAAATCTATTTTTAATTTAAAGATTGAAACAGAAAAAGTACAAGTTGTTGCAAATAAAGAGAATAACTCGTTAGTGATTATTGGAAATAGAGCGAATACAAATTATCTAAAAAAATATATTAAAAAGATGGATAGAAATGAATCTTTAATAAAAAGAATTGTTGAAGTTTATCCTCTTAAAAATGTTGAAGCAAAAAATGTAATTAAAATTATTGATGGAATTATTGGAAAGAAAAAATATCTAGATCCAGATAGTAAACCTTTATCGTCTGTTGATGAAGAAACAAATGCAATTATATTGATGGGACCTAGTTCTGAGCTTGATTATATTAAACAAATTTTAGATGAATTAGATAAAGAAAAAGCACAAGTTTATGTAAAAGCAAGAATTATAGAATTAAATGATGAATTAGTAGATGAACTAGGTGTTAAATATGGTATTTTTGGTGGAGAAGCAGGAAGTGATGGTTTAGCAACATTTGCTTCCTCGTTAAATGGAGGAAGTGCTGTAACTTCGATTCCAACAGGTTTTTCTCTTGATATTCCAGAATTGTCTTCAGGTCTTGCATTAGGTGCTTCAATAAGTCTACTAGATCAAGATGGAGCTTTGGATATAGTTTCAGAACCTTCAATATTAGCAATAAATAATAAAGAGAGTTCTATTTATGTAGGGGAAACAATCTCCGTAAAAACATCATCTGTAACAACTGATGGTGGAAATACAAATGAAAACTTTCAAAGAGAAGATATTGGGCTTACTCTAAAGGTAAAACCTAGAATTTCTAATGATAATAAGGTGACTTTAGAAATTAATACAGTTTTAGAAGATGTAAAAACAACTGAAACAACAAGTGGAAATGCAGATACTTCAAAGAAAGAAGTAAAAACAACTGCAATTGTAAATAATGGAGAGAGTGTAATTCTTGGAGGTTTAATTCAAGATAAAGAAGAATCAACAGTAAGTAAAGTGCCAGGTCTTGGGAATATACCTCTTTTAGGAAATTTGTTTACTCATGATAAAACAGATATTAAAAAAAGAAGTTTAGTAATAATTGTTACACCTTATATAATTCCAAAATCTAAAGACTTAACTTATGTTAGAAATCAATTATCTGAGTTAAAGATATTAGAAGATAGGTATTTAAAAGAATCATTAATTAGATTAAAAGAGAAAAAAATAAAAGAGAAAAAAGATCAAATAGATTACTCTAAAAAATTAAGAGATTTAGATGAGCAATTAGAAGTTTTAAATAATAAAAAAGTAAAACATAGTAGTTTTACACAAAAAGAGTTAAGTGATGAAGAGATTCATAAAAAAAGATTAAAAGAACACTTTGGTATGTAATATGAATATAAAAGAAATACACGATATTAGCTTAATTCCATATGATGAAATAAAAGCCTATGATAAAGCATTAAAAAACTATGTACTTTTTACAAAAATAGATGAAAAAGTTGTTATTGCATTATCTAATGATTATTTAAGTCTGTCTTTTGATTACCTTTCAAAACATGAGTATGATTTTGAAATTATTTTCCTAGATGAAATTTCTTATGAAAAACTTTATAACCGTTTTTTAGAAATAAAAACCGATAAAGAAATGAGTGCAATTCAACAAGAACAAGAAGGTGCAACTCTAGAAGATGAAGATTTTTCAGTAAGTGAATTTTTAAAAGTAGGAAGTGATATTTTAACTTCTGAAGAATCAGCTCCCATTATTAAGTTTGTAAACTCTTTATTTTATCAAGCAATCAAGAAAAAAGCATCTGATATTCATATTGAAATGCATGAATATAAATCAGAAGTGAGATATAGAATTGATGGTGTTTTAGCAAAACATATAGAACTTGATAAGAATATTATGTCTTTAGTTATCTCAAGAATAAAAGTGATATCAAACTTAGATATTAGTGAAAAAAGAATTCCTCAAGATGGACGAACACAGATAAAGATTGCAGGTAATACTTTAGATATTAGGGTTTCTATTTTACCGACTTTTTATGGGGAAAGAGTTGTTATGAGAATATTAATGCAAAGTGATGATTTACTAAATTTAACTGAACTTGGCTTTCCTTCTTATATTACAAATGAACTTGAAAAAGTTGTTAGAAATTCATATGGAATGGTATTAGTAACTGGACCAACTGGAAGTGGGAAATCTACAACATTGCACTCTTTATTACATCAAGTTGTAAGTGAAGAGAAGAATATTATCACTGTTGAAGATCCAGTCGAGTATAAATCAAATGATTTTTCCCAAATACAAGTAAATAATAAAGTAGGGCTTACTTTCGCTTCTGGACTTCGTTCAATTTTAAGACAAGATCCTGATATTATAATGTTAGGTGAAATAAGAGATAGTGAAACTGCCTCTATTGCCGTACAAGCTGCTCTTACTGGTCATTTATTGTTTTCTACTCTCCATACAAATAGGGCTCCTGCTGCTATTACAAGACTTATTGATATGGGAGTTGAAAAGTTTTTAATTTCTTCATCTTTACTTGCTGTACTTGCGCAAAGGTTGGTAAGAAAACTTTGTGATGAATGTAAATGTGAAGATGAATCAGATGCTTCACATGAACTTTTTGGTTTAGAAAATAGTAATAAAATATATAAAAGTACAGGATGTAAATCATGTAATTTTACAGGATATGTTGGAAGAGTTGCCATTGGAGAGATTTTTGTTATAAGTGAAGAGATAAAAGAGTATTTAAAAGGTGAAGTTGATGATAATACACTGATGAAATTATCTTTGGAAAATAAAATGATACCTTTGCATGAGCAATTAAAATTAATGCTAGTAAATGGAGATACTTCTGTTGATGAAGCTGTTAGAATTGGGATAAAGTAGATTTATGAAAAAGAGGAATAATTTCTTATTTAAAGGTAAAAAGTCATTTTCCTTAATTGAAGTAATTATTGCAAGTTCTTTACTTTCAATAGTTATGCTTTCTCTTTTTCAAGTTAGAAGTAATAATATCTTTATTTTAGAAAAAGCTTCTTCTCAAAAAGAAAATAAAGAATATCTGATGATGGCTATGGATACGAAAGAGTATGGGAAAAGAAATGAAAATATTTACTTAGATAAACTTTTTCCTATTCAGGATGATGAACTAAGAAGAGAATTGAAAAAAGTTAAAATAAAAATTCAAGATGAGATTTTAGATACTAAAGAGCATAAGGATGATAACTTCTCTTTAAAAATTAGTGAGTATAAGACTTCATATAGTTTTGAAAATGGTATTAAAAAAGATATATATAGGTTTAAAATAGAACTTTGATGAAGAGTAATAAAAGCCTATTTATAGGTAAAAAAGCATTTACACTACTTGAAGTTGTGATTTCTATTTCAATATTTATGATGATATTAGTTTTTATGTATAAAACTTTAGATGATACACAAGTATCAAATGATAAGTTTGAAAACTATGTAAATAAAAAAGATGATGCTAATTATCTTTATAATATATTTACAGAAGATATTGCAGAATCAAAAGATCAAATAGAGTTACTTCAAGATAGAGATAAAAACTCAATAGTTATATTTAAAGGTAATAATAGTTTTCATAATGCCTTTTATTTAAATACAACATATATGATATCATCAAATAATCATTTAGTAAGAATAGAAAGTAAAGAGAAATTTCAAAGAGAAAAATCTACAAAAGAGTTTTTCAATAATAGCTTTATAGATATTTTATTGAAAGATATTGAAAAGTTTATTGTTCTTCAAAAAGATGATAAAGTTATATTTATAATAAAACAAAAAGATAAAAAGAAAGTAGTATTTACTACTTTTACAATGGGGAATTAATGTTTAAATATTTATTTATATTCATACTAAGTTTTAATATTTCTTTTGCAAATGAAAATGTTGTAAAAACTACAGAATTAGAGCTTTTTTTATTTAAAGTAGGTTTTGAAAGTTTATTAAAAGATGTATCTTTGACAAAAGATAAGAGCTCTTTAAATACGAATGAAATAGAAAAGATAAATGAAAAAATAGAGTTAATCATGAGTGAACTTTATAAAGATAAGAGAGTCTTATTAAATGATTCAAATGAAAATCAATCTTTTAGTATAAATCAAGCTGAATTAGATACTTTAAAAAATGAAATAGCTTTTTTAAAAAATGAAATAAATAAACTAAAAGAAAAAAAAGAAGAAGTGAAAATTTCACCTATAAAAGAAAAAAAAGTTGAAAAAAAGACAAATGAGATGAGAGTAGTTTCAAGTATTGCAAATATATATGATAAGGCATCTTCTTCTGGAAATATAATAAAAGTATTAAAACGAAATAGTTTAATAGCTATTGAGTTTTGTGATAAATTTGGATGGTGTAAAACTTTTAATGAGAAACTTTATATTAAAAGACACTTATTGAAAAGTGATAGTATCTAAATTCTTTTGTAGTTTATAAACTATACATTTCCTACTAATATCTTACATTTCTTTATTATTTAAACGTATTCATGAATTATTTCTGAGGTAATTGTTTTATCAAGGTTATTTTATTTTGTGATTTCGTTTGTTTTGAGAGTGCCGAATAATGGGAGATTATCCCATAAATTCGGCTTTAAAAACTTTCTTAACTTCCATACATTAAGTTTGGTAAGAATAAAGATATCTCTGGAATATATGTAATAAACAGAAGTCCTACAA
>Ga0193963_1001891_pt1 | contig 10099 bp, 10 predicted proteins | sample FB_6_MG_FD_140359 | JGI IMG/M metagenome (GOLD analysis project Ga0193963, IMG submission 140359) | Microbial mat bacterial communities from the Broadkill River, Lewes, Delaware, United States - FB_6_MG | ecosystem: Environmental > Aquatic > Freshwater > River > Microbial mats | place: USA...
GCAGTTGCTAAACCTAAATCATTATGATTATGGACAGAGATAATAGCTCTATCGTTTGCATAATCTGATAATTCTTTAATCATAGCACCTAATTCAGTTGGTAATCTATACCCAACAGTATCAGGTAAATTAATAGTTGAAGCTCCTGCATTTATAACTGCATCCATAACTTCTTTCATAAAAGGAATTTCAGATCTACCTGCATCTTCTAAAGAAAACTCAACATCATCAACAAATGTTTTTGCATACTCTACTGCGTGAACTGCTCTTTTAATAACTTCTTCTTCACTCATTTTTAATTTATATTTCATATGAATTGGAGAAGTTGCAATAAACGTATGTATTCTATGTAATGGGGCAGAAGCTACTGCTAATCCTGATTGTTTAATATCATTGTCAATTGCCCTACTTAAAGAACAAATAGATGAATTTTTAACTTGTTCTGCAATTCTAGAAACTGCATCAAAGTCTCCGGGAGAAGCAGCTGCAAAACCTGCTTCAATTACATCTACCCCTAATTTCTCTAACTGTAAAGCAACTTTAATCTTTTCTTCTGTGTTCATAGAACAACCTGGAGATTGTTCTCCATCTCTTAATGTCGTGTCAAATACTATAATTCTGTTTTTATCCATTGTTTAACCCTTGTAAAAGTCGTGTATTATATCCTTTTTTTATTATAAAAAAAGTAAAACTGTGTGCGTGATTGTTATTAATATTTAATAATTAAATATTAGAGTGATTTGTTAAGAAGCAGAAGAGTGTTAACACTTTTTATGAAATGGTTATTATAAAAATTAAATATTTTCATTTTACTCTCCTAAATTTTTTGTAAGTGAAGAATTATAATAGGTTAAATTCTATTTGTCAAGAAAACTAAATATTTTCTTCAGTTTTTTCCTCTTCTTCAATTATTTTATTTGCTATAACTGATATTCCTGATTCTACTTTATCTCCAATTTTAGATTGAAGTTCTAGCTCTGGTTTTATAGTTATAATAACCTGCCCTTGTAAAAGAACACCTATTCTATCACCTTTTAATAAATCAGTATTTTCTACAATATTTATTGTTGAATTACACATAGAAGATATTAATTCTAAAGAAGAGTTTTCAAATTCAATTGTTGCTTTTTCATTTAATACTTTTGCTTTAAAAGTAGATAATGGAAGATTTAGACCTCTTTTATTTGTAACTTTAAACTCTCCATCTTCTAGGGCTCTTAAGATATGTGAATCACATAAACTTACGTCAATATAAACAAGCTTATTTCCATCTTTTATATCTATTGCAGAAACTCTACCTGATATTGGAGATAATATATCTTCTGGTTTAGAATCAATTTTAAGAGTGTTATTTCTATAAAGAAATATAAAAATAAGTATCAAAGCAAAAGAAATAAAAGCTAAAAATCCACATCCAGCTAAAATAAATACTAACATTGCAATAAATGCAACTAAAATAGATTTCTGACCCTCTTTTGCTATAATACTATCAAACATTTTTACTCTTTATCTTTTTTTTCTTCGTCAATTACTTCAGTATCAGTTTCTTCTGATTCTTTATCCTCTTCAACTTCATCAATATCAACAACTGTATTTTCTTCAGAAGTATCTTTGTCTTCAGTTTTTATTGCTTCAGTATGTAAATCTTCGTCCTCAAAAACTTCTCCGCCATGAGCTTTAATAATCTCTCTAACTCTTTCGCCTGAGATAACTTCAATATCAAGTAGTTCTGCAGTCATTTCTTCAATTGCATCATTATGTTCTCTAAGTGACTCAAGAACTTCAGCATATCTCTCATTTAAAAATGTTTTTACATGTTCATCTAAGTTTTTAGCCATTTCGTCAGAGAAGTCTTTTGTCGTTTGTCCACCTAAGAACTGGTTTTGTCTTTTTTCTAAAACCATTAATCCTGCAACATCGCTCATACCATAGATTGAAGCCATTGATTTAATAATATCAGTTGCTCTTTCTAGGTCATTTCCAGCACCTGTTGAGATTTCTCCAATAAATACTTCCTCTGCGGCTCTACCACCTAATAAAGTATCAACTTCTGCTACAAGTTCATGTTTTTGCATAAGGTATTTATTCTCTTCTGGAGTATTTAGTGTATAACCTAAAGCAGCCATTCCTCTTGGAACAATAGATACTTTATTTACTTTTTTAGCACCTTTAGTAATCTCTGCAATTACTGCGTGTCCAGACTCATGATACGCTACAATCTTTCTTTCTTTAGGAGAAATTCTTCTTGATTTTTTCTCAAGACCAGCAATTTGTCTTTCAACTGCCTCTTTAAAGTCTTCATAAGTAACTTCATCTTTTTTAGCTCGTCCAGCTAAAAGTGCTGCTTCATTAATAATATTAGCTAAGTCTGCACCAGCAAGTCCTGCTGTCATTCTTGCAACTTCAACTAAATCAACATCTTTTCCTATTACTACATTTTTAATATGTACATTAAGAATTTCTTTTCTACCTTCAAAATCAGGTTTATCAACAAGTACCTGTCTATCAAATCTTCCAGGTCTTAAAAGTGCGGGGTCAAGAACTTCAGGTCTGTTTGTTGCAGCTAATACAATAACAGGTGCAACTTCAGTTGAAAATCCATCCATTTCTGCAAGCAATTGATTTAGAGTTTGTTCTCTTTCATCATTTCCACCCATAGGGCCACCTGATGCTCTACTCTTACCAATAGCATCAATTTCATCAATAAAAATAATTGCAGGTGCAACTTTTTTTGCTTGCTCAAATAAATCTCTTACTCTAGAAGCACCAACACCTACAAACATTTCAATAAATGCTGAACCTGATACAGATAAAAACTCAACACTTGCTTCTCCCGCAACTGCTTTAGCAAGTAATGTTTTACCAGTACCAGGAGGTCCTACTAATAGTACACCTTTTGGAATTTGAGCTCCAAGTTTCACATATCTATCTGGCTCTTTTAAGAAATCAACTACTTCTTGTACTTCTTCTTTTGCCTCTTTATTTCCAGCCATATCATCAAAAGTAACATTCGGTTTTTCAGAATTAATCATTTTTTTAGATGACCCAATTCCAAGAATTCCACCTGAACCTCCGCCCATTGATTTTGACATTCTTTTTGCTAAGAACATCCAAATTGCAAAGAAAATAAATATAGGTAAAACCCAACCAAAAAGTACATCTGCAATTAGATTCTCTTCGTTAATACCGCCGTATGTTATTCCTTGTTTTTCCAAACTAGGAATTAAAGTACTATCTGGAATTACTCTTCTAGCTGTATATGTTACAACCATTCCAGTTGAAGACTTTGATAATGCTTTTATTTGAGTATTACCAATTCCTACATGTTCAATTTTACCAGTACTTATTAATTTTTTTAACTCTGAATAAGCAATAGTTTGGTTTTTTGCTTTCCCGCCAAATGAACTTGGACTTTGTCCATTCATACCTGTGCTATTTCCTTCTGGAAATACTGCTTTAAATACAAATATTGTTACTATTGAAAAAATTACAAATACTAAAAGTGGATTATTATTGAAAAAATTATTGTTATTATCTCCACCATTACTATTTCTATTGTTTTTGTCAGCCATTAAATATAACTCCCTTTTATTTTTTAAATACTACAGTTATCCATTCATTTTTATGAATCAATTCTAACTGTTCTAAATCTTTAAATTTTCTTAAAACTTTATCGATATGTTTATCTAATATACCTGATATTACAAGTATACCATCATCTTTTAAGCAACTTTTTAAATCATTTGCTATAAATACTAACACATCTGCAACAATATTTGCAATTACTACATCAAATTTCTTTTTTGTTGTATTTGCACTTCCTACCCATGATTCATTATAGCTTTCATTATTTAACTCAAAATTTGCAATTGTATCTTTAATACAAACGTCATCTGTGTCACAAATATCAACTTTTGCACCAATTTTTGATGCTGCTATTGCTAAAATTCCACTACCTGTACCAACATCTAATACTGTATTTTCTTCTTTTACATATTTACTTATTGCTTCTAAACAACTAGATGTAGTTTCATGATGTCCAGAACCAAATGATAAAGCTGGATCAATGATAATATTCATTTTATCATTTCTTTGTTTATCCCATGATGGCCTAATGTAAAACCTTCCAACTTCTACAGATTTCACAGATTCTTGATACTGTTTAATCCAATCAATATTTTCTTTTTTTGTTAAAGTTGTCTCACATTTAACATTTAAAGCTTTTGCAAATTCATTTATACCAAACTCAACATCATTTAAATCCTCTTCACTTCTAGCAATTATAGAGTCATCAGTCTCTTCTATTGCATTATTTGTTAAAGAACTTAACAAGTCAACAAATGTATTATAGTGTTGTGTTGGTTTGATTATTAATTCATAATAATATTCAGACAAATATATCCCTTAGTTAAAGTGCAATATTCTATCTAAAAAGTTTTTAAAAAAAGTTTTCTATCATATCACGCATAACTTTTTCATCAGAAATACGGTTAATAATATCTCTAAATTCAGCAGCACCTTTGTAGCCTTTTGAATAAGAGTGTAATAGTTTTCTAAACATTACTGCTCCATGAATACCATGAAACTTTAATACTTCATCATAATGTTCTAGAATAATTTCTCTTTTTTTATCTTGATTTATGTTTTCAACACCATGCTTTAATTGATAAAATATCCATGGATTTCCAATAGCTGCACGACCAATCATCACACCATCTGCTTTAGTAAATTCTAAAACTTCTCTTGCTTTTTCATAACTTTTTATATCGCCATTTGCAATAACTGGTATAGATACTGCATCTTTCATCATTCTAATTGCATCGTAATCAACAGGAGCTTTATATTTACCCGCCCTTGTTCTTCCATGAACAGAAACAAAATCTACGCCACAAGATTCAACAGCTTTTGCTATATCTACTGGAATTTTCTCATTTACTCCAATTCTCACTTTTGCAGTTGTGTATTGTTTTTTATTATATTCTTTTACTGTTCCTAAAATTTCTTCAAGTTTTTTTAAATCTCCTAAAAGATTTGAGCCAGAACCATGTGAAAAAACTTTTGGTGCAGGACAACCACAATTTAAATCAATTCCATCAATTCCATCAATTTCATTTAAAATTTGAACTGCATCTTTTACTATTTCTTTACTGTTACCAGCAATTTGAACAATATAGGGATCTTCACTTGGCGATTTTTCAATCATTTTTCTTGTTTTTTCAGATTTGTAAACTAATGCATTTGAAGATATCATTTCTGATATAGTTAAATCAGCTCCAAACTTTTTAACAACAGCACGAAAGGGTAAATCAGTATATCCGGCAAGTGGAGCCAACACCACAAGGGGTTGGCTAAAATCTATTTTATTTTTCATTAATTATAAGTAATATCATCCATTGAATAATGTTTTCCAGCATCTTTTAAATCTAAAAGTGCTCTAACTGCAACATACTCATTTTCAGGATAACCTGATAATACTTCTTTTGTTTTATCAATCATTTCAAGTTCTAGTAAAACATAGAAGTAAGCATCCATTGCAACATCATTATCTTCTGAAATAGTTTCAAAAAGTTGTAAAAACTTATCTGGAGTTAATCCATCTTTATATAATTTAGCTAAAGTTATATATTCTTCTTTTGAATAATTTAAACTTTTTGTAATTTTTAAAATCTCTTCTTTTGATAATCCAAAATCTGCATTGTCAATGTCTTTTAAGAAAAGTTTTAAAGCCATCTCTTTATCAAGAATTACATTATTATAAACCTTTTTTATAGTAGTCATACTTTTGTTTTCTAAAACATTAAAATATGCAACTCTTGTTACATCTGGAGAGAATTGAGTAGCTTTCTTTAGAACATCTACTGCATAATCAACTTGCTCATTAATTTTATTAATTAGATTTTGTTTAGCTAATAAAGAATCTGACTTTAACTTTAATGGTTTTTCATTAACAAATTTGCCAGCTTTAATATCTTTTATTTGAGAAACAACTTGATTTAAACTTTCACTTGAAGAAGTAAATGCAGAATCCTTAACATCCATATTAAATTGATTTAAAATTGAAGCTACATTTTTATAGCCACTAGTTTTAAATTTCTTTTTATCTTCTTTTTGTAATAAAATAGACTTAATAGTTTCAACAATAGTTTCTTCATCTTTGTTAAACCCTCTATTTTTACAGTAATTTACAGAACCATAGAACATTAAATGTAGTACTGAAAAAACAAATAACACAATTGCTGGTGCTAATACCCAAGCTACAATTGGTAATGTCAATGAATATTCAGCTATTGTAATCTGATATTCTCCATCTTGAATAATATACCCACCAACTCCTACAGCTATAAGTAGTAGTAAAGAAAAACCTATATACGTTTTAAGTCCCACATTTAATCCTTTTTTTATTGTTCTACTTCGTAAATTTCTCTACAAGGTGTACAGAATTTAGCAAATGGTTTTGCTCTTAATCTTCCAATTGCAATTGATTCGTCACACATTTCACAAACGCCATAAGTCCCTTTTTCTATTCTCTTTATAGCATCTTCAATTTCATTCAACTCTTTTATTTGTTGATTAGCAATAATTCCTTCTTTAAAACTATCACTAGAAACTTCTGCATAATCATACTCATCTTTACACTCTGAATCTTTCAAAGAATCAATACTCTCTCTACTTCCCTGAATATTTTTAGTAATTGTTTCTTTTCTTTCAATTAAGATTTCTTTCAACTCTTCAATCTGTTTCGAATTAGCCACATTATACCTTTTTTTTAAAAAATTTCGCTATTATACTTAAAAATATATAAATTACTTATGATAGGGATGGTTATTTTTTATTGCAAGTCCTCTAAAAATTTGTTCTAAAAGCACAAGAGTGACCACTTTATGTGCCATTGTAAGAGAACTAAGACTTATAATTTTATCACATTTTTTTAAGAAATCTTTTTCAAAGCCATATGCACCGCCAATAAAAAAATTAATTTCACTGTTATTTGTTATCATTTTAGAGAATTCAAAACTATCAACATCTTTTCCTAAAACATCCAACGCAATGCAGTAACCACTCATATAAGATGCATATGCATCTGTGTATGATTTTTTTGCTTCCTTTTCACCAATTGTTTGAGCTTTCGAAATATTTTTATTAAAAATTGAATGTATTTCAACCTTTGCATACTTTGAACACATCTTAATAAACTCTTTTGATAATTTATCAAATTCATCACTCGACGGCTTTACAATTGCATATATATTAATTTTCATATAATCCTGATCCCACGACATTAAATGATATATTTTCAATTTTGTCTTCTATATTAACTCCACCTATTCCACATACTGGATGATTAGATATTTTAGCTAAATAAGTGATTTTATCACCTAATAAATTAGGTACATCTTTTGTAGAAGTAGTTTTATATGCACCAAGACCAATCATATCAATATCTAATTCGTTAGCCTCAAGTATCTCAACTTCATTATGTGTTGATAAGCCTAGTAACTTATTCCCAATTTTTTTTCTTACTAATTTTGCAGCAATTTTCTTATCTTTATTAATTAAATCAAAGTCTTCTTGTCCTAAATGTATACCATCTGCGTGATTAATTAATTCTATTTTATCATTTACTATAATTGGAATATCAAGATGTTCTTTTAAATATTGTAAGTTTTTAATTTGAGTTTCAATAGAGTTGATTTTATCTCTATATTGAATTAGTTTTACATCATATTTTTCTATAATATTTAAAAAATCATATAAAAGTATATTTTGCTTTAAAATAGTTTGAAAGTCACACAAAGCATAAAGAAGATTTGAAGCTTCAAGTTTAAAACCTAAAGCTTCTTCAAATCTTGTAGCCATTAACTAGCGTTAGAAGTTTTTGAGAACATTGTTAATAGATCTGAAAGTGTTTGTTTCATATCATTTCTATTAACAACCATGTCTATTGAACCTTTTTCAAGTAAGAATTCAGCTCTTTGGAAACCTTCAGGTAAATCAGCACCAATAGTTTGTTTAATAACTCTTTGACCTGCAAAACCAACAAGAGCACCAGGTTCAGCCATAATAATATCACCTAAAAAAGCAAAAGAAGCAGATACTCCACCCATAGTAGGGTCAGTTAATACTGAAATAAAAGGAAGCTTCGCTTTATCCATTCTTTTTAGTGCAGCAGATGTTTTAGCCATTTGCATTAAAGAGAAAGTTGACTCTTGCATTCTTGCTCCACCTGAAGCTGAAACAATAATAACACCTTGATGTTTTTCCATTGCTCTATCAACCGCACGAACAATTTTTTCACCTTCAACAGAACCTAAAGAACCACCCATAAATGCAAAATCAAATACAACAATTTGAGCTGATATACCATTAATTGTACATTCACCACTTACAACTGCAGAACTTCTTCCTGTTTTCTTAGTAGCTTCATCAACTCTTTTTTTATAAGATTTTTTATCTACAAACTTAAGCGGGTCAATAGGTTTTAAATCAGCATCATATTCAACAAAAGATTCATCATCTGTTAAAATTTCTATTCTTCTTTTTGCCCCAATTCTCATATGAAAATTACATTTAGGACAAATATTATTTTGATTTTCAACTTCTTTAAAGAACATAAGAGATGCACATTCTGGACATTTTATCCAATGCGTTGGTGCATCTTTTTTCGTTGGTTGTTCTTTATCATCACTATCAAATGAAATTTTACTAAATAAGTTTTTTAAATCCATTATAAATCCTTTTTAAAGTTCTACTATATATTTTTAAGTTTTTCTACTTCATCAAGCTTTTCCCAAGGGTAATCACTTTGTCCAACTTGTCCTCTTGATGCAACATCAGCATAAAGGAAAGTTTCGTTCGATGGTTTATCTAGTCCAAATTTTTCTGTAATCCATCTTGGAGTTAAAGAATATTCATCCATCACAATTTGAGACAATCTATCATCATCAAATTTTGTGTATGTTCCCATAGTATCAACAGAAACTGAAGTAGGTCTTGCAACTCCAATTGCATAAGAAATTTGAACTATTGCTTTTCCAGCTAATCCAGCTGCAACAATATTTTTTGCAATCCAACGTGCGGCATAAAGTCCACTTCTATCAACTTTTGTATAATCTTTAGAAGACTGAGCTCCTCCACCAATTGGAGAATACCCTCCAAATGAATCTACAATAAGTTTTCTTCCTGTTAATCCACTGTCATGTAAAGATGAATGACTTACATATCTTCCTGTTGGATTAATATGAATAATAGTTTCATCCTTATTGTACATATCAGTTGGTAATCCAGTGTCATCAATTAAACCTTGAATTAACTCTCTTACTTCTTCAATTGGCATTCCTTCTACAGAAGGTGCACTTACAACAATTGTATGAATTTTTTGAGGATTACAATTCTCAAAGTTTTCTTTTGTACCATAATCAACAGTAACCTGAGTCTTAATATCAACTCCAAGTTTATGATTATGATTTAATGCGTAATTATATACTTTATCTGAAAGCATTCTTGCATAAGTTATAGCAGCAGGCATATAATCAGCTGTCTCAGTTGAAGCAAAACCAAACATGATACCTTGATCACCGGCTCCTATTTCACCTGTTTCTTGGTCAACACCTTGAGAAATATCAGGCGATTGTTGATTTAATAAAACTTGTACTTGTACATCATCAGGATGTAAACATTGTTCTTTTGTAAAAGCTGATTTTCCATCATAACCAATCTTTGCTAATGCATCTTTTACTAAATCTTCATACTCTTTTTGTGACAATTGGCATTTAGATTTAACTTCTCCACCAATTACTACATGTTTTCCAGCAACAAAAACCTCAGAGGCTACTCTACTTTCAGAATCTTCGATGATTAATTTATCAACAATAGAATCTGCTATAATATCTGCACATTTATCTGGGTGCCCCGGGCTTACTACTTCACTTGTAAATAAGTAATTTGTTTTTTTGTTTTCCATTTTTGTTTTCCTATATTGTTTTCCATGTTTGTTTTCCATTAAATCGATACTTATTTTTATCTTTAAATTCTAATAAAAAAATAAAAAATTAATATTTATTCAACAGTTACGGACTTAGCCAAGTTTCTTGGCATGTCA
>Ga0193963_1001893_pt1 | contig 10089 bp, 19 predicted proteins | sample FB_6_MG_FD_140359 | JGI IMG/M metagenome (GOLD analysis project Ga0193963, IMG submission 140359) | Microbial mat bacterial communities from the Broadkill River, Lewes, Delaware, United States - FB_6_MG | ecosystem: Environmental > Aquatic > Freshwater > River > Microbial mats | place: USA...
CCTATGCAGTCCTCTGAAATAATCTCCCAAGTAGTGAACTCAGGCTCTTCTTTTTCGTCTTTTTTTTTACCTCTTCAGCGACTCCAGAGATAGGCTTACCCATAATTCTAGAGGATTCCAGGCATTTCATAGCCTTTTCAAACTCTTCAAAATCGTTATTCATTAATAGGTAAACATCCTTAACCGTGATGTCGCACTCTTCGCCTAACATGAAGCAATTATTTTTTATTCCTGCCCATACGGTATAAGCCCCATCCATAGGATCACCAACTTTTCCCGTTAACTTCAACCCCTCATCCTCGATGATTCTAAAGAAGTTGACCCCAAATAGGCAGCCAACTTCTTTATTGTTGATTTTGATTGTACATTCGCCTATCATTAAGCTTTTGTAACTTTAGTTAGAGGACTATTCCCGGTTAATGAGATGTCAAGAGTTACTAACGACTCATTATCACCTGAGAAACTAGCAGAAGCAATAAGAGCCGAACCGCTCCAAGCTATATCGCCTGTCTCATTGTCTTCACCGATCAAAACATTTTGCTCTGTGCTTACATCCGGATCAATTAAAGCGTCTAATAGTGCCAATTGACCAGTCTGTGCGAAATCATAATTTAATGTAGTTTCAGCGCTCCATGATCTTTGACCATCGATACCAGTCGCATACCCACCCGAATCTTTATCGGAGGCGTCAATAATTGCATTCTCAATACTAAAAGACGTTGTTTTCTCTAATGGAATTGCTACATTTCCAGTACCTACTATATAGATACGAAACTTTTTACCGTTCTTTTTTGCCATGACTTAAAAATTAATTTGCGTTAACGTATATTGATAGTTTAATAAATTCCTGTTAATCGTTCTGTTGTCGTCAGCGCTCTCTTCTGTTAATGGCGTGTCGCCTGTATATACTACCATGTCGACAACGAAATTAGGCACCTCAATAGGATTGTTGATTAGATTATCTTGCAAGACCTCACTAATCGCCATAACTTCTCCCGTATCGAAACTATCTGTAATGACATCAAAAACAATGTCAATAGTTTTCGAATTACCACCTTTATCTATCTGTCCACCGCCCGAACTCATGTACACCTCAATTCTAGGGTAGTCATTAACCCCGTTGTTAAGATACCCATTATCTGGCAACCACTGAGTCTTGAAAGCTTCTAAAAGCCTAAAGCCTTGATTCTTTATCATGATGTTTAATTTGGTATAAATATAATCAAAAATAAAGACATATCTATATCATTTAAAATCTGATAGATTTAATCGATTTGACAAGTAAATAAATAAGGCTTAGATTTGGAAAGTATTAATTAAAAATAAAAACAAGATGAAAAAAATTGCAATTAAAGCAGAATCATGGGCAGATATGAAGCCCGCAATTGATTTAATTAGAGGCACAGGACAGACAGTTGTTAAGCGTAAAGATGAGCATAAGGGTGCTGATTTTAATATATTGTGCAATGGTATACCATGTCCTATTATTGAATCTTACAGTAGTGGTGATGATTGGCAATATGTTTCTAAAAGAGTTAATTTATACGATTATCCATCAATGTTGGTTTTTACAATGCCTGAAGATATGGATAAATTGAAAGAGGCTTTGGGGGTTGAGACTAATAAATATGCTTTATGTGTGCGTAATAACAATGGCTGTTTTAAGGATTTTTTTAATGTTGGCGAAATATATAATATTAAAAGTCTTGATATTGATAAGTTTTCGGTTATTGGTAATTGCACCGATAGAATATATAGAGCATTTGAGTATGATGCTTACGACAAGTCATGTAATACATGCTTTGAGTTATCCACCAAAGAAGCCTACGAAGCTCAGGAGGCTAAGAAGAAAGAGCCAGAATTAGGAGCATTAGAATACGACCTGAAAAAACAGTCTGTGCTTATAAATGAACTCAAGGTTGAAATCGAAACCAAAGATAAGCGCATTGCAGAGCTGGAAAAGAACCTGATTATAATGTGCGAATTAGGGAATAAAGCTTTAGGGTAGTAATTAACAATGGTATGGTTAGAAAATTTAACGACTTAAAAAAATAAAGGATGAAAACAAGAAAAGAATTTAGGCGAGAATGGATATTAGACCCTTCGAAAGAAATGATTATTGAGAGCGAAATAGACATAGCATATGATAAATATAAGTTAAATTTATTAACTATACCTAGTGTTAGCCGCTTTCATTGCGTGTGGGCAAAAGCTAGACAAAGATTTGAAAAGGAAATGCACGACTTAAATGTTGTGATAAACCAAGATTGCACAAATAACGAGCGTGTGAGTGAGCTTGTTGAATGGTATAGAAAAGAATGCCGAGCAAGACCAGAAATGTACAAAGGTGATGAAGTGGTAATGAAAGCCATACGAGATGCAGCAGTAACGGGGTTGTCTTTTAGCTTTAGCTTAATGGAAGCTTATAGAATACTAAAAGCTAATTTGGCTTTTATGGATAATATGCGAGCGATGGGATAATTGCGGCTAACGTTTGGCTATGAAGCGTAGCCATGTAGAACGCTTCAAATTACTTACTGCCTTATTTAGCTATGCTTTATTAGCCGTTGTTATAGGGCGTTTTTAATACTTATTATTATGTGTAAATACTGTGAAAAAGACGAGACTTTGCTACAAAAAGATGAGATAATTAGCAATATGAGCTTTGGGTGGGGGAATGATGAAGTTAAAATAAATCGAAGCCAATGTATTGAATACAGCTTAAGTGTATTTGTTGATAGAGGATATTTAAGATTGGTAGACCCAGAGGATTGCGGATGTTTAGACCACGGGCAAAAAGTTCTTATAAACTACTGCCCTATGTGTGGTGATGCCCTTTAATGCCCTATAATGTTGCGAATATAAGTTCCGTGAAATCCCTTGTGCGTAGCGCAAATTAGGGATTGATGGAATTTAAATGCTGTTAGGGTTATGTTTCGTTCGCAAATCACCAACCTAGTAGGATGATATTCGCAACATTAGAGTTAATTGAAATATTCGGGAATTTAAAATTTATTTAAAAATACTACATATGAAAATAGATGAGCTAATAGAATTTTACGAGAAAGAACTCGCACTACTTACGATTGAATACGATAAAACGCCAAGTGTTAGAGTTGCTGACATGTTATATACTGACAAAAATAGAGTTCGTGAAATACTGAACGAGTTGAAAATTTTAAATGTAGAAGATTTGAAGAGAGATGAAAAATTATTTTGCGACTGCGAACATCAGCACCATCAGGCTGACATTAAAACAGGCAGAGAGTACTGTAGGAATTGCGGCTTAGATATAAAATAATTTCTTTAGCGAGCGCAATTAACTCTAACAAGCAAATAAAACACGTACTTTTTATTTCTGAATAAAGAACACTAAAGCCTGAGTTAATCGCTCAGGCTTTCATTATACTTTGCTATTTTTACCGCTTCGCCTCAATACTCCTTTGATATTCTCGACAAGTAGATTCGCGTTCTTTTTCCATGCAGGAATTAAGAACGGCTTAGGCTTAGTTCCGTTTTTGGCGATAGACCGACCAATTAAAAAGGCTACTGACTTAATCTTTTTAGGATCTGTTTCTATTCCTTTCTTTTTAATCCAAGTCTCTAGGGGTGCTAAGGGGGGGAATCCCCCAGCTTTACGCCCAAATTCAACATATCCGCCATAAGCAGCATTCACAATAACCTCACCTATATTTCTAATCTTATCAAATTTACTACTGATTGAATTTATTAATAGACTAGTTGCAATACTCCCATTATCCTTGACATTCTGTTGAGCGTCAGCCGCAGTATTAAGAGTCGCTTTCTGAACTTCCTTAGAGACTTGCTCTAATGTTTTGCCGCCCCAAAAACGAACAGACCTTAAGGCTCTTTGCATGTCTTTATCAAAAACTTTTAATTCTATCCCATCTTTTGCCATACTATTCTGTGTAAGAACCTAAAATAATAACTCTTTTCTGCATGTGGTTATCAGGGTCGACCATCGAGGTAACAGGTATCTTTCTGCCGTTCCACATTAGATATGATGGCGTGACAGTTAAGAAGTTAGTTTCTATTAACACAGGATTGTTAATGCCTTGTTGTTGGTATTGTAGGGCTTTATTGCCGCTTAATACTTTTACCTTTGCAAGTATTGTAAACAGCTTAGTTTTTACGGTTGGTTGACCATATACGCCTTTTGTTTCGCTCCAGGCTTCAACCTCCTGATCGTAGTCGGCTATTAATATTCGTTTATTGGCTTTTCCTATCATGATATTTTTGTTTATAAAGATAGTGAATAATTCGTAAATGTGTTTTATAACATGTTCACCCATATTCCCCATGTGGGGAAATTGGTATATTTTAGCAGAATAAACCAATAAATGAAACCATGAAAAATAAACTACGCGAATTCTACGAAACAACAGATAGAAAAGATCCTTTCAATAGTCTATCTTTGGAAAGTCTTGATATATTGGAGAAGTCTAAGGCTTATAGGAGTTATTGTAAGCCTAAAACTAATTGGTTTAAATACGCTGGCAATGTTCTTCTGTGTGCATTTATGGCGATATTAATAGTGATGTTATTTTTAAATGAAGTATTAAAACAGATGTAATGGAAAAAGAATTGAATATTAACGGTAAGATTTACCGATTGGTAGAAGAAGAAAAGCCAGCTTATAATGTCGGCCAATGGTATAAATCAAACAAAGTAAATGAGATCGCTCTTGTTTTAGATGATGAATTTCGTCATGTAAGTTTTCAAGATGGTGAATTCGTAGAGGCGAGTGATGTTGTTAGATTGCCTTATGATCCTAAATATAGATGGCAGCCAGCCGACATGGAAGAAGTTGAAAGGCTTTTGATTAAAGAGGCTGGCAAATACATTGGCAATAGAGCTGGAAAAATAGATTCACAGCTTTACGCAAAAGGTTTTAATCCGTCTGAATTTAAAATAACGAGCGTTTTTTATCACAAGCATTCTGGCGAAGTTAGAGCCGTGTATGGAGATAACAAAGAATCATTAACATTATTTTGTCCAAAGTCAGGCAATTGGGCCGAAATAATCGAAGAGAAGAAGCCGCTTTATACTAATAAGTATGGTACTGAGTTTTTTGAGGGGGATTATCCGTTTTTTATAAAAAAAGATACCTTAGAAATAATTGGTGGGAATCCATATATCACTATTAAGTCTGACGACAGTATAGGCGCGTTTAGTGATAATGTTGATTTTTCTGAAATCATGACCGAGCGAGAATGTCACCGCTATTTAGATGAGAATTGGGATAAACTAAACAAGTAAAACAAAAGCCTCGATTGCCAGTCGAGGCTTTTTATTATTATCTGTCACCCCAATAAGAGGTGTTAAGAGAATATATAGTCAATGTGGTATTGCTTGCCCCTACCCTTGCATATAAATTTAGTCTATCGCCTGTATTAAATTTGACATCTTTATTTATGCTAAAATTCTCAATACTTTGAGCTGCACCAAAAGTGTGCTGAGAAACAGCAATAGGATTTAACAAATCATCATTCTTAATCAAAGCAAATTCAACAACTGTATTGGCTGATGATTTAAGATCTGTTGATCCGCTAAACAAATAATTAGTCCCGTTTAGCCCAGTGTGTACTATTTCAGATTCAGTTATGTCACGATAAAACCCTTTCGCATCCTCTGAAATTTCGAAAGTCGCCCCCACGGGTGATATTTCCGTCCATGTATCTGCATCGGCAATAGTCTGTGTGCCTACCCCGTTTAAATTAACGCCAGCTTGTTGTAAGCCGGCCCTAGTAAAAAAATCGCGCACCCCCTCCTTGAATGCCGCCCAATTTCCATAAGGAGTTCCACTTTCATCTTCGATATCTGCTATCACAACAGATGTCCAATCCTTTTCAAAGAAGTAATTAGTTGCGCCCTTTAGCGTGAATAAGGTAGGTGCAGCCTTATCGTCTACTTGAAAAGAAAAGTCTCTTGATGGTACAACTACTTTGTTGTTTATCCACCAGAAACCATCATCGTCTCTATAAAAACTATTTGCCATAACTTAAAATATTTCTGATTGAATACTTCGTAAATCTTTCATAATTTGCGCCATTGCGTCAGCATCTGTTTGACCTGAATAAAGCACAATTGCGTAACGAATAACCGTATTTTTCAACACTGCATTATCTTCTTTTACGCATGAGTAGTTGATGAGCAATTGAGACTCTACTTCTAAAGTGATGTTGTTACTTGTGGCGTTAGCTGTATATGCAATCTCATCACCTGTAATCAAGTCTTTTACTGTTTCAATAGTAATGTTGTCGAATAGTAAATCTTGCTTTAGAGTCTCTTTATCCTGGATTAACTGAACATCAAAATCCATTGCAGGAATATTCGACTGCTTAGTTACCCACACCATAGCTGCATCGAGATCTCTTTGAATCTCGCCATCTTTCAGCGTGTGATTAATGCCACCAATAGCCTCTTTAAAATCGGTTATTGTGGCAATTGGATTCGTTATATTGGATATCTTACTTCTTAACATGCTTGATGTATCCTTTTTTAATGAATTTATCGGCAATTAATTTATTGCTAATAACCTTCTCTGTACCTTCTGGTAGTCCTGGATAGTCTTCAGTGGCAACGTAAAGCGTTTTGCTTTTTAAAGCTTCAGCTCTCACCTTTGCGGCTCTTTCTTCTTTAGCTTTAGCCTCTTTTATTTTAATTTCCTTTGAATCTTTCTGTCTTTGCAATTCGATATTTACGGCTTTAGATTTATTTTCTTTAACCTGCTTTGGCAACTGATTCGCTTTATTTTCTAAGTTCTTATTATCCATTATGTATTGTATTAATAAAAAGGGTGAGCAGATGCCCACCCTTTTAAAGTTTAACTAATGTATTTGCTTATGTTCTATCTGGATCAAGTGCAATTAATGCCGCATCGATATCTGCAACATAAATATTACCAGCCTTGTCTGGACCTTCAACCAACGCCTGTCCTCTCCAAAATACAACTGCGGTATAATTATCAGTAGATAAATCAGAAGCTTCTTGACCGATCTTGAACTCCATACCTCGCTTAAGCCATAGCTCTAAAGTCGAATCGTCAACCGCTAGCATCGTGTCATTTGCCATTGCGTAAGACTCAACTATCATCATGCCACCAAGCATCTTCTGTCCGTTAACCTCGCGAATAACATACTGGCCTGTTGTGTCCTTATGTCTTGAATACTTCGCTACGGTGAGCTTATTCATCAATACATAATTAGGCGTGTACTCGTCAGCTTGTACATTTATAGCTGCTGCCAGGTCGTCAATATTTGCATCCTTGTAAGCGTTGGCTAAATCTCCGGCTGCAAAAGCGGTTGACCCTTGAGTAATCAATCCGTAAATATGCTTCTTTTGTGTTGCGTCATTACCATCTCCTGAAATCAGATTGGTGTTAATGAACTTCTCAGAATTAAACATTAATTTATTCTGAAGTCTGGCCGCAAAAGCTGATCGATCCTCGAACATTTCAGCAGTAAATTTAATCTTAGCTGAGATTTTTGCAAGCTCACGAGTTTTTTCTTCCTCCGCTCCTGTGTCGTCAGTACCAATTGCAGCACCTTCGCCAACATAACCAACGTTAGAAGTGTAGGCTCCTTCAACCCACAGCATACGACTCTTATCTTGATCCATTGGAACAACACTGAATAAAGGCGTAACTGTCAGTCGCTGCTCTCTTGCGTAATTAGCGCCAGGCTTCGATTGTGTTCTTGTCACATCACCAACAAAGGCGGTAGTATCAACCTTCATTTCGAAAGATTTCCCCTCTAAACCTTTCATGCCTCCTTTATCGAAAGCGGCTTTAGTCTCAGGATCTTTAAGGATTCGATCAATTTCTTGAACAAACGTCTTGGTTTCAGCTTCATTTTTCTTCAAAGCCTTGATTTCAACATTCAGTTTATTAACTACATCGTTCATTGCTTTGAAGTCAACATCCTCTTTAAGCTCGATTTGAGCAGGGATATCTTTAAGCTTCTGCTCCAAAGTGGCAATAGTCTCCTTTAATTCAACAACATCAAGATCTTTGTTTTTCTCAACAAAATCCGTTGCTTTTTTTAATTCAGCTTGCAATTCAGCAGCTTTTTCTTCTAACGTTTTTTCCATTGTACTAATTTTAATTATCGATAATTAATTTATTTATTTGAAGTAGTCGAAAATCGTTTTAGGTTCCCGAGATTTTAATTCTTTTTCAATACTTATCTGTAAGGCTTTCAATTCTTCCAAGTCAATTGATTTTAATTCGAAATCCTCAGCCTTTACGCCTGTAACTTTAGCGAATGAATCAGCGGCACGAGTAACAAGACTAACCTCATGAAGATTAATCTTCTTAAGTGTTCTTATTCCTGTCTCATCGTTATACTCTTTAATCTCTGCCCAGTAACCGATAGACATTTCTTTTAGGATACCCTCTCTTACTTTGGTAGCGATTTTATCCTCTGATTTAGAGATTCTAACACTGATAAATAAACCTTTGTCATCTTCTCTCAACGTCTCTATCTTTCCGATAGGTACATCCATTCTGTGCTGGTAACAAAAAGCTATACGCTCGCCATTTTCACCCTTGATAGTTTCAGCAAAAGCACCCTTTATAATGGTGTCATTATATGAGTCTATATTATTGAACGTAGAAGCATATCCTTCTAATACAGTGCCGTTATCATCCTCTTTAACTTCGAAGCCTGATAGATTAAAATTCTTATGCTGTAATTTCTTCATACTAACTTTTTTATATTAATACCGCTAATTTACTAATAAAATGTTTTATAACATGCGATTTGTTAAATAATTTACTTATGAGTGTTAAAGTAATATTGTTATAATATTGTTTATTGAATAATATTGTGTAGATTGCGGTATGTTTAACGAATAATTAAATAGATGAGCTATCCGAAGCTAAATAAAGAATTTGAATTAGAAGGAGTGAAATATAAATGTGTTGAGTTCGTATCATGCGGTCATTGCGCCTTATTCCCATCTATATGCGATGAGTTGCCATCTGATAACTGCTCATCACTAGTAAGACCTGATCACACCAGCGTAATGTTTGTATTGAAAAAGAAGATTAACCCAACCACCCGCGAGGGAAAATAAAACGAGATGAAAATAAATTTTAAAGCAGCAATCGGAGCCTTTCTTGCAAGCTCGAAAAGTAGAGATTTTAAAGATGTAGTGTTCCATAATACATTGCAATTGCCAAAGCCTCCAACTCATCACAGATACACTTACAATCTGCTTGGGATGATGTACGAAGCAGAACAGGATAGCGAGCATGAATTATCAGGAATGCTTAATGAGGTTTTAATTAAATACATTCAAATTAATAATAAAAATAAATAACCATGAGTAAAAGGAAATTAAGACCCGTATACATGACCGATGAGGCGTATAAGAGCGCACAAGACAAAGCCGATGAATTAGGCTTATCATTTAGTAGCTATATGTCAATGTTGGCTAAGAAGGATTTAAAAACTAAAATATTGGAGGAAACGAAATGAAAGAAGAAATAAAACAAACGCTTTTAAATGGCATCGAAAACGGAGAGTTTACAAGCTCTTTCTCTGATGATTTATTTGATAACTTAGATCAGGTTGCTGAGTATTTAGCTAAGCAAGACATCTTAATTAATCGTGAAGTAGTTCTGATTAATAAACATTATAGCGGCGAAACTAAGATGTCAACAGATACATATTACGCCTGTAAACTGTCTGACATTAACGACTCGATAAAAAAAAGTAATGGCTACTAAGGATCGATATAAAAAAGAATTATCCGATTCTAAAGCCTATATAGAGCTTCAAAAAGAAGAGATTGCAAGGCAGATAAGACGACATAAAGATTATAGAGTTAAAGGCTTCTTATTGGGTGTTTTATTTAGTGCGATTCTTACAGGAGTAATATGTTTAAACATTTATTTATTCGAATTATTCACAAAATAACATTTTAAGATATGAAAGACAATTCAAAACCAACGCCGAAAAGAAAAAAGGCAACAACACTATCACCACCCGCTCCTAAGGCAGACAAGAAAGCATCAAAAGAGCTAGTTACTAACATTTACAAGCTACATAAGACAATCGATGA
>Ga0193963_1001895_pt1 | contig 10084 bp, 9 predicted proteins | sample FB_6_MG_FD_140359 | JGI IMG/M metagenome (GOLD analysis project Ga0193963, IMG submission 140359) | Microbial mat bacterial communities from the Broadkill River, Lewes, Delaware, United States - FB_6_MG | ecosystem: Environmental > Aquatic > Freshwater > River > Microbial mats | place: USA...
CAGAATCTGAAGAGGCATCGCAAGACCTAGACTTTGACCTTGATGATCTATCAGGTAATAACCTAGAAGATGAAATGAGTAAGCTTGAGGCCGAATTAGAGGGCTTGGACTTTGCTCTTGATGATGAGTCTGAGGGTGTGTCTGGTGACAAACCAGCGCAAGCGTCAACTGACTCGGCAAGTGATAACGCATCGGATGATGAAACGACGCTGGCTGATCTAGATGCGTTACTCGATGAGGACAGTGTTGAAAGTGAGGTGGTCGCCGAGGCAGAAGAAGCTACTATTGATGAGGAAGATCTCATGGCAGATCTTGATAGTATGCTTGATGGTGAAGACGGCCTTGAAAATCTATCCGCTGATTCAAATGACCACTCAGAAGCCGTTGAAGTCCCTAATGAAACTCTGGAGTCGCTGAGTGATGATCTAGACGACTTGGATTTGGACTCTTTGTTGAGTGAAGAAGAGTTGAGCTTGGATGATGCTGATGCCGATCTAGGTTTGGTTGACGCAGAGCAGGAAAGCTCAGAAGCTTCGCTGGATGAGCTTTTGGATCTAGAAATTGATGATACTGCAGAGATTGAAGCAGACGTCGATTTAGCAGGCTTGGAGCTCGATGATGAGCTACCCAAAACGCCTTCAGATACAGAGGTAACACAAGAGCTAACGTCCAATATTGAGCATGATCTTGATGCAGAGTTGGATGATGAGTTAGATGCGCTGCTTAATAGTACTGATAACGATATCGCTCTTGAAGAGACCTCATCGGCGGAAGAAGAGATAGATGAAGATCCATTTGATGCCTTAGGGTTATTAGACGGGGCAGATGAAGTTGAAACCAAACTAGATTTAGCGCGTGCCTATATAGATATGGGTGATGTTGAAGGTGCTAAGGATATCTTGGATGAAATAGCTGAAGAGGGTAATGAGGCGCAAGTATCAGAGGCGCGGGGTCTATTGGAGGGGTTGGCTTGACGGAGCGAGAACTTCCATCAATAGACAACCAAGGGGCGATTTCGATCGCCCCTTATCGTTATGCTGCATGCGTAGAATACGCTGGCAGTGCCTACAAGGGGTGGCAGCGACAAAAGGCAGGCAATGTGCCCACTGTGCAACAATACGTGGAAGAAGCACTTTCTAAAATTGCAAATCACCCTGTTTCAGTGGTTTGTGCTGGTCGTACAGATGCCGGGGTAAATGGGACATATCAGGTTATCCACTTTGATAGTCTTGTATCCCGCCCGCAGCGGGCTTGGGTCATGGGGGCTAACACGCATTTACCTAATGATATAGCGGTCCATTGGGTAGTCGACGTCGATGACTCTTTCCACGCGCGCTTCAGTGCATTAGAACGCCGTTATCGCTACTTAATTTTGAGTCAGCCTGTACGACCTGCGATTTTGAATAAAGGTGTTACTTGGACGCATAAAACGTTAGATATAGAGCTAATGCGTAAAGGAGGTGAGCATTTGGTAGGAGAACATGACTTTACTTCTTACCGGTCTGTTAACTGCCAAGCTAAAAGCCCTGTACGTCACGTTAAATCCTTGAATGTGTATGCCTCTGGGCAGATGATCGTGATTGATGTGGTTGCTAACGCTTTTTTGCAGCATATGATTCGAAATATAGCGGGCGTCCTGATTGCTATTGGTGCTAAAGAGAAGCCCGCACATTGGGCGAAAGATATACTGGATGCGCGTGATCGTCGGGAAGGTGGGGTAACGGCTCCTCCGCATGGGTTGTATTTTGTTGATGTTAAGTACCCTGATACCTATCAGCTCCCCGCCTCACCTTTAGGGCCGCATTTCTTAAACACAAGTGGCTAACGTTTGGGTGCTCAATCTGTTAACATTGCTCGCAATTTGATGTGATGATTGTTTCATGAATGTTCGTGTAAAAATTTGTGGTATAACGCGTTTAGAGGATGCCCTTCATGCCATTGCAGCGGGGGCTGATGCCCTAGGCTTTGTTTTTTACGAACCAAGCCCGCGGTATATAACACCACAAGGTGCAGCCAGCATTATCAAACAGCTCCCTCCTTTTGTGGCGACAACTGCATTATTTGTTAATGCTGAACCTGCGCTGGTCAATACTGTCATTGATGAATGTAAAATTGATTTGCTGCAGTTTCATGGTGACGAAAAGGCTGCTTTTTGTGAGCAGTTTTCCCGACCTTACATCAAGGCGCTGAGAATGAAGCCTGGTGTTGAAGTAGATAAGGTTGCTAAGCAGTATGCGACAGCCAGAGGGCTTTTACTGGATGCCTACAAAGCAGGGGTGCCCGGCGGTACTGGGGAGTCTTTTAATTGGGATATGATTCCCTGCTCGATGCGGTCCTCTATTATTTTAGCGGGTGGTTTAGATGATAAAAATATCCGTGAAGCAATAACATACGTAAAGCCTTATGCCGTTGATGTCAGTGGTGGTGTAGAGGCCAGTAAGGGAATTAAATCTCCCGATAAATTACAACGATTTTTTGATGAGGTAGTTTGTGCTAACAACGAATGATCTAGCTGCGCTAAAGCAGTTGCCTGACGAAAGAGGGCATTTTGGGCCGTACGGTGGTCGTTTTGTATCAGAGACGTTAATGGGCGCTTTGCAAGAGTTAGAAGCTTTATATGCAAAACTGTCTGCAGACCCTGCGTTTCAGGCGGAGTTTGATCGAGATTTGGCGCATTATGTCGGTCGTCCCTCACCCTTGTACTTTGCTGAGCGGTTAACGCGTGAAGTGGGTGGCGCAAAGATCTATTTAAAACGCGAAGATTTAAATCACACGGGCGCTCACAAAGTAAACAATACAATAGGCCAAGCATTGCTGGCTAAGCATATGGGCAAGCCGCGGATTATCGCTGAAACGGGCGCAGGTCAGCACGGCGTAGCATCCGCGACAGTCGCTGCTCGCTTAGGCTTAGAGTGTAAGGTTTACATGGGTATAGATGATGTTCGTCGTCAAACACTCAATGTCTATCGTATGAAGTTGCTCGGCGCTGAAGTTGTTGCAGTCGAATCAGGTACAAAGACACTAAAAGACGCGATGAATGAAGCAATGCGAGATTGGGTCACTAATGTCGATAATACATTTTATATCATCGGTACGGCTGCAGGCCCACACCCTTATCCAAAACTTGTCCGTGATTTCCAAAGTGTTATAGGCCGCGAGGCTCGTGAGCAATGCCTTAAGCAAGAAGGTCGCTTACCTGACGTGCTGATTGCTTGTGTAGGCGGCGGGTCCAACGCTATTGGTTTGTTCCATCCCTTTATCGAAGATGCTGATGTGCGAATGATAGGCGTAGAGGCAGGCGGTCATGGTGTTGAAACCGGTGAGCATGCAGCACCTTTATGTGCGGGTCGTCCAGGAGTCTTACACGGGAATCGTACTTACCTGATGGAAGATGATGCAGGGCAAATCTTAGGAACGCACTCCGTATCTGCCGGCTTGGATTATCCAGGTGTAGGGCCTGAGCATGCTTGGTTAAAAGACTCAGGGCGTGCCGAATACGCTTCGGTTACTGACGATGAGGCATTAGCGGCTTTCCGTATGCTCACGCAAGTTGAAGGTATTATGCCAGCACTTGAATCTAGCCATGCCATTGCGCATGCGGTAAAGGTTGCCAAAGACATGGATAAAGACCAAATTATTGTGGTCAACCTGTCGGGGCGCGGTGATAAAGATATCCATACTGTTGCTGGTATAGACGGCATTGAAATTTAGGAGAGTAGCGTGAGTCGTATTAATTCATATTTCAGCCGGTTAAAAGCTGAAGGTAAAAAAGCGCTAATCCCTTACGTGACAGCGGGAGACCCTAATCCATCGGTAACAGTCCCGTTGTTGCATGCTATGGTTGATGCGGGTGCGGATATTATTGAGTTGGGTGTTCCTTTCTCTGACCCTATGGCAGACGGTCCTGTTATTCAGTTGGCTTGCGAGCGTGCTCTGAGCCACAATGTTCGTTTGCTCGATGTGCTAGACATGGTTAAAGCCTTCCGTGCTGAAAATACCACAACACCTATCGTGTTGATGGGATATTTAAACCCTATTGAAGTGTTGGGGTATGAGCGGTTTGCGCAATTAGCTAAGGAAGCTGGTGTAGACGGTGTTTTAACCGTTGATTTGCCACCTGAAGAGTCAGTTGAGTTTGCTGGCGTGATGAAGGCAAATGCATTAGATGTTATCTATTTGTTAGCTCCAACCACACAAGAAGATCGTATTGAAAGTGTATGTGAATACGGATCGGGTTACGTTTACTACGTTTCGGTGAAAGGTGTCACTGGCTCTAGTGCACTTGATGTGGATGAAGTAAAAGGCAAACTTGATATAGTTCGCCGCCATACGGATATGCCAGTTGGTGTAGGTTTCGGTATTAGAGATGGTAAAACAGCGGCAGCCGTGGCCACAATTGCTGATGGTGTTATCGTCGGTAGTGTTCTGGTCAATGCTATTGCAGAGAATGCTGATAATCCGGAACAGATTTCTGCAAAAGTAACTGGTATCATTGCCGACATGCGCCACGCGATGGACGCTTGATTTATATAATTTTACGCATTGGATTTAGATAAGAATGAGTAACTGGCTAGACAAAATTGTTCCTTCACTTGTCCGTTCTGAGAACAAGCGCACTAGTGTTCCAGAAGGGCTTTGGAAAAAGTGTCCTAAATGTGAAGCAGTGTTGTACCTTCCGGAGCTAGAAAAAAACTTAAGCGTTTGTACCAAGTGCGAGCATCATATGCGCTTAGGCGCGCGAGCACGCTTAAAAACTTTCTTTGATGCTAACTCTTTCACTGAAATCGCGAGTGAAGTAGAACCTGTTGATCGTCTCAAGTTTCGTGATTCTAAAAAGTATAAAGACCGCTTAAGTGCAGCCCAAAAAGCAACGGGTGAAAAAGATGCACTAGTGGCTATGGAAGGCACGCTTAACGGAATGCCTATAGCGGCCGTAGCGTTTGATTTCCAGTTTATGGGCGGCTCCATGGGTGCTGTCGTGGGCGAGCGGTTTGTACGTGCGGTCAATGTTGCACTTGAAAAGCAAATGCCGCTTGTTTGTTTTTCGGCATCGGGTGGTGCTCGTATGCAAGAGGCATTAACGTCATTAATGCAAATGGCAAAAACCAGCGCGGCATTGGAAAAAATGCGTTTAGCTGGATTGCCTTACATCTCTGTACTAACAGACCCTGTCTATGGCGGTGTTTCTGCCAGTTTGGCTATGCTAGGGGATTTGAATGTTGCTGAACCAAAAGCCTTAATCGGTTTTGCAGGTCCGCGAGTAATTGAGCAAACAGTTCGAGAAAAGCTGCCAGAAGGTTTTCAGCGTTCTGAGTTCCTACTAGAGCATGGTCAAGTTGATATGATTATCTCGCGTTTAGAGTTGCGAGATCGCTTGTTTAATGTGCTTTCTATGTTTATGGGGCGTTTTGATACGTCTGAAGAAGTAATTGAGCCGCAGGAAGTAGAAGAAGCAGACAATGAAACGGTTGTAGCTGAACAGCAGCCGTAATTTATTGTTCCAGTGCGTAGGCCGGTTTACCGGCCTTTCTTTTTGGATGTGTATCAAGTAAATGAATAGATCTGAATTTACTTTGGCTCAATGGCTTTCTTGGATGGAAGCTAGTCACCCTGTTGCTATCGATATGGGTTTAGACCGCTGCCGCCAAGTGTATGATAGCTTGAACCTCTCATTTGAGGGCGTGACCGTTATTACAGTAGCGGGCACTAATGGTAAAGGCTCTTCGGTCGCTATGCTTGATGCAATCTTGCAGGCAGCCGGTTATGCCACGGCTTGTTATACCTCACCTCATTTAAGCCGATATAACGAGCGCATACGTTTTAATAGCCTATTATCAACAGATGACCAGTTAGTGTCAGCATTCAACGCTGTCGATCAAGCGCGCGGGAATATCTCGCTAACTTATTTTGAAATGGGCACGTTGGCGGCCTTGTGGTTAATAGCTCAGCGCAAGCCGGATGTTGCACTATTGGAAGTAGGGCTAGGCGGGCGGTTAGACGTTGTTAATTTGGTTGATGCAGACGTCGCCGTTATTACAACAATCGATATAGACCATGTTGATTGGTTGGGTGATAATCGAGAAAGTATCGGTCGAGAAAAAGCAGGGATCTTTCGTGAGTCAACCCCTGCTGTTTGTGGCGATCCAGCTCCACCTAATAGTATCTCCGATTATGCGCAATTAATTAGTGCTCCTCTATTTCAAGTTGGGCAAGACTTTAATTTTACGCACGAAACCAATTCATGGGATTGGAGCGGCGCCGATAGCAAAAAACAACCGCTTACTTATACGAATTTACCTATTCCTTCTTTGCCGCTACAAAATGCGGCAACCGTGCTTCAAGCGATAGCGTTATCAGGTTTAGATGTAACTGAAAGTGACATTTCGCGTGGGTTGACGGTCGCTAAAGTGGCAGGGCGCATGGATTGCTTTGCGCATAATGGGCAGCAGTATTTATTAGATGTCGCTCATAACCCGCAATCTGCTCAATACTTGGGCGAACAGCTCGCCAAGTTGAAAAAGCCGATTACGTTAGTGTTGGGAATGTTGAGCGATAAGGACTGCACCGCGGTGATTGAAGCTCTAGTCCCAATCGTTAATGAGTGGCATTTTGTAGGTTTGAGCGTTAATCGAGGTCAGACTGCAGATCAATTAAAAGCCTGTTGGGAAAAAGCGAATAAGCCACAGGCAAGCGATGTTCCTGTGTGTCATCATGATGTATCAACTGCATTGGCTTATTTGGAACAGCGTGCAGAAACTAAGCTTATCGTTGTGGCTGGATCGTTTTACACAGTGGGTGAAGCTTATGCAGCCTTAGGAAGGGATGTGATTTAGATGGATATAGACCGAAAGAAAAGAATTGTTGGTCTGCTTGTTGTCGGGTTGGCAGCGATTGCTATTTTACCTTGGTTGCTAACCGGAGAGGGTTACAAAGAGCGTCATTTATCTTCTCGTATCCCTGTTGCGCCTCAAATGCCGGAAATGGTTGATATTGAACCTCAATCTAAACCTTTGCCGGATACAATGGAGGTGGCTCCTGTTAAGGAAATTAAGCCTCCGGTAGTCGTTCAAGTTGATGCTCAAGCGGCGTCCGCTGACAGCGATGAAACCGTGGCAGAAGAAGCGAAAAAGCCTGTTGTTGGCACCAATGAGCCAGCACCGCAACTTGATGAGCAAAATGTACCTGTTGCGTGGACATTGCAACTAGCCAGCTTTAAAGATGAGGCAAACGCTAGAGCTTTACGAAAGCAGTTGGTTGGTGCAGGGCATAAGGTATATACCCGTCGTCAGGCTGAGCTGTATAAGGTGTATGTGGGGCCTGATTTAAAACGTGATCGTTTAGAGGCTCTAAAAGAAACCTTAAAAAATGACTTTGCTTTAGACGGCATCATTATTCGTTTCACGACTCAGTGATTGGGTTACGCTGAGGTGTCTGGTAGAATGCGCGCAAAATTAATTGGGTATCTATGGAATCAATGAACTGGGCTGATTGGACAATCATCGGTATTGTTGTTATTTCAGGGCTTTTCAGCCTGCGTCGTGGCTTCATGAAAGAGGCTTTGTCGCTTGCCACATGGGTTGCCGCTTTTATAGTCGCTCGTCTTTTTGGTGAAGCATTAGCAAGCGTATTGGTCGACTACATCCAAACACCCTCTTTTAGAATAGTGACGTCTTTCGCCATTTTATTTGTGCTTACCTTAATCGTTGGCGCGTTACTGAGTAATTTGGTTGAAATGCTTGTTCATGCAACAGGTTTAAGTAGCACAGACCGAATCTTGGGTATGGGGTTTGGTATTGTGCGTGGTGGATTAATTGTTGTGGTGATAGTGGCGCTGCTTGCTAACACCCCAGCTGTACAGGACATTTGGTGGAATCAATCCCAATTGATTCCGCATTTTGTGTTAATGGAAAATTGGACCAAAGAGATCGCCACAGAAGTAGGGCAGGTCATTTGGAACGCAGGACGTTAATTAAATTTTGTGGCCTGCTTATCAGGTCTGACGCTTATTTTATTTCCTCTTGAGGTAGTTTGCATGTGCGGTATTGTCGGCATTGTAGCCAAGTCTTTTGTTAACCAGACTATTTTTGATGCACTCACAGTGCTTCAACACCGCGGTCAGGATGCAGCCGGTATGGTGACCTGTGAAGGTAACCGTTTTTACATGCGTAAAGACAATGGGCTTGTGAACGAAGTGTTTCGCACACGTCACATGAAACGTTTAATGGGCAACATGGGTATTGGCCATGTTCGTTATCCTACAGCGGGCAGCTCGAGTGCGGCTGAAGCTCAACCGTTTTATGTGAACTCCCCTTATGGTATTGCTTTATGCCATAACGGTAACCTCACCAACGCTGATGAGTTGGCTGATCAAATGTTCCGTGCAGATCTTCGTCATATTAATACTACTTCGGATTCTGAAGTTTTATTAAATGTATTTGCTCATGAACTTCAGCAGCAAGGTAAGCTTGTGCCTGATGCTGATGATATTTTTGCTGCAGTTGCCAATGTACATAAGCGAGTAAAAGGTGGTTATGCGGTTGTAGCTGTGATCACAGGCTATGGTATTTTAGCTTTTCGCGACCCTAACGGTATTCGTCCCCTAGTATACGGAACTCGCTCTATTGAGGGAGGCGAAGAGACGATGGTTGCCTCTGAGAGCGTTGCTTTAGATATTTCTGGGTTTACTCGCGTGCGTGATATCGAGCCTGGTGAAGCAATTTTTATTGATATGCAAGGCAATATTCATACACGTCAATGCGCAGAGAAAACGTCACTGACTCCATGTTTATTTGAGTTTGTTTATTTGGCTCGTCCGGACTCTATTATTGATGACGTTAATGTTCACCAAGCGCGTATGCGTATGGGTGTAAAGCTTGCTGAAAAAGTGCAACGGGAGCGCCCAGAACACGATATTGATGTCATCATTCCTATCCCCGATACCAGCCGTACGTCGGCGCTGGAAATGGCAAAGCACCTTAACGTGACTTTCCGGGAAGGTTTCATTAAAAACCGTTACATCGGCCGTACCTTTATTATGCCGGGACAAACTCAGCGCAAGCGTTCAGTGCGTCGTAAACTTAACCCTATCGAATCTGAGTTCAAGGGTAAGGTAGTTATGCTGGTAGATGATTCTATCGTACGCGGTACTACCTCAAAGCAAATTGTACAGATGGCCAGAGACATGGGTGCGCGCAAAGTATACTTTGCTTCTGCAGCACCTCCAGTGCGTTTCCCTAACGTTTATGGCATCGATATGCCTTCGCCTACCGAGTTTATAGCTCACAACCGAACTGAAGACGAAATTGGTGAAGCTATCGGTGCTGATTGGATGCTCTATCAAGATCTGTCAGACCTGCAGGCGTCTGTTTCGGAAGAGCACTCAGGTATTACACATTTTGATAGCTCAGTATTTGATGGGCATTATGTGACGGGCGATATTGATGAGCGTTATCTAGTACGTCTAGATCAAAAACGTAATGACCTTGCGAAGGTTGATGAGGAGACGTCTGAACACGCCGATGAAGCGTCAGCCGATCTTCATACAAAGATTCAGTAGGAACACATAGGTTATGGCAAAGTCTGGCTTTGAAAGAGAAGAACGTATTCAATTTGACCTTCCCGAGGCTGAGTTTTCAACGTTGGCGGTACGATCGGGCCAAAACCGTACTATGGAAGGTGAGCACTCTGATGCGATTTTTCCTACCTCCAGCTTTGTCTATTCAAGCGCTCGTGAAGCTGCTGCGCGTTTCGGTGGGGAAGAAGAAGGGAATATTTATTCCCGTTTCACTAATCCAACGGTAGCCGCATTTGAGCGACGTTTGGCTGCGTTGGAAGGTGCTGAGCGTGGTGTCGCTACCTCTTCAGGAATGTCGGCCATCTTAAGTGTTGGCTTATCTCTGTTGCAGCAAGGTGACCATATCGTATGTTCACGCAGTGTATTCGGTTCAGTTATCTCATTATTTGATAAGTACTTAAGCCGAGCAGGGATTACGACGACTTACGTTGATCCAAAATCGTTAGATGCTTGGCGTGAAGCTATACAGCCCAATACTAAACTGTTTTTTCTTGAATCCCCATCTAATCC
>Ga0193963_1001897_pt1 | contig 10076 bp, 10 predicted proteins | sample FB_6_MG_FD_140359 | JGI IMG/M metagenome (GOLD analysis project Ga0193963, IMG submission 140359) | Microbial mat bacterial communities from the Broadkill River, Lewes, Delaware, United States - FB_6_MG | ecosystem: Environmental > Aquatic > Freshwater > River > Microbial mats | place: USA...
AAGTACTTCCTACATCAATTAGCATTTTACTCAATTTTATTCCTTTAGTTATTTTATATATTGGTGTAATAATGAACAATTCTCTAATGTAGCAGTTTGTTCATCTTTTGCATTTTGGAAAATCTCATCAAAATTGTATTTGTTACTATCATAAATATATACAAAAATCTCATCTCCAATCTCTAGAAATGTACTTTCCCCAAATTGTGTATAACTAGTAGCTCCAACACTTACAATCAAACCCTCTGGTTTATTGCAGTTATTTATATGCAAGTTCAAATCTTCCAATGGGCCATTATCTTTTTGATTGTTGAATTTTTCTATCATCCAATCTTTTAATTGTGTATAAAAATAGTTATATGTTTGTACTGCGCTATCTTCACCATATTGATAAACTTTACCGTCTCTTTTTAAAAAAGATGCTATATGATAACTATCCATACAACCACCTTTTTCAAATTTGTCTATTGGTAAAATTTGTGAAGAGATACCTTTTGTTTCCTCTCCCCAGTTTTTCTTTTCGCTAATTTTTTTAGCATTTTCTTTTCTTATACTACAGTCATTGTATGCTGTAAAGAAATTAGGGATGATATCAATGATTTTATTGTCTTTGTATTCAACACTACAAATTATTGCAACTTCAGGTTCAAGTTGAAGATTTCCATCTTTTGTTCGAGGGTGTATGATTGTTTCATTTGATAAAGGATATGTTCCTAAAAATGTATCACTAGTAGGCAAATAAAAAGGAAATATCCCTTTTGGTGCATTTTCATCATCAACTTCTACATTAACAAAATCACTAGCTTCTCCAGCTTGCTCTAAATGGTGTGCAAAATTCCCTGCAACACCAAATCCAATAAATTCTTTTAGATGTTTTTTACTCATATTAAGTTACTTTCACTTTACTTTAGATAGTTTTTTGGAATTGTATCATAATTTTAATATAAAAAATATAGAACAATAACTTATTTTTATTTTAGTTAAGAGAATTTAATACATATTCATGGTAAAATAAATCAAAACGAGATGGATAATGCAAATATTAAAAAATAAAATTCTATTCATATCTATTGTTCCTACTATCATAGTAACGGTATTTTTAATTTTGATTAATTTATTGAATTTGTCTTTAGTCCAATTAATTTTAGTTTCGCTTGTTTTAATTATAATATCTTCTTTAATTATCTCTTTTCTTATAAAAAAAATAGTTGTAAAACCCCTTGAAAGCTTTACTCGTGAGCGAAAAAATGCAGAGCAGATTTTAGCAAATATTTTACTTCCTGTTCTTATTACATCAAAAGCAAAAAGAACAGTTGTTTATGCAAATAAGTTCGCACAAGAGTTATATGAAATGAAGTATGAAGATATCATTGATGCTCAACTTGATGATGTATATACTTTAAGAGATGGTCCAGAAGCTGTAATTCAACAAATTATTGAAACAGGAAGCGTGAATGCTTTAAAAGAACATGTTATTACAAGTACTGGTAAAGAATTTACTGCACTTTTATCTGTTATCCCTATTACCTACAATGATGAAGATTGTTATATAGGAATGACTGTTGATATTACAAATATGGAACAAATGATGCAGTACTCAATTCAAGAGTTTGAATCATTAAAATCAACATTTATGGATATGGAAAATGGTAAGTTAGATAGTATTTATATTCCAAGTCAAGTAGAAAATGAATCTTTAGAATCTATGAATAAACAGTTTATCTCTTTGAGTGTCTCTACAGAGAAATTAAGATCAAATCTTAAAAATATAGAAAAAGAGATTAAAAATTTGATAAGTAGTGTTCATAGTGGTGAATTAAATAAAAGAGCAAATGAAGATGATTTTCAAGGTGGATGGAAAGATTTAATCTCTGGAATCAATCAGATGCTAGATATAATTTCAGATGCTGTTGTTAAAGATGGTGTTGGAGCGCTCGTAAAGTTGTCTGAGGGACATGTAAGTACAAGAATGGTGAAAGAGTATGAGGGTGATTATAATACTTTTAAACAATCTGTAAATACAATGGCAAGTAAAATAGAGCAAATAGTCCTAGAAACAAAAACAAGCACCTCTCAAATAGCAAAAGCTTCTCAAAGTGTTAATGTAACAGCTCAATCACTTAGTTTAGGTGCAGTGCAACAAGCTGGATCATTAAGTGAAACAACTAGTGCTTTAGAGCAGATGACTCAAAGTATAAAAGAGTCAACTTCAAATGTAGATAAAACAAATGTATTAGCAGAAGAATCTTCAAAGATGGCAATAGAGGGTGGAAATGCAGTAAATGAAACTGTTGATGCTATGCAAACTATTGTTGATAAGATTAAAATCATAGAAGATATAGCATATCAAACAAATCTACTAGCTTTAAATGCCGCAATTGAAGCCGCTCGAGCAGGTCAACATGGTAAGGGATTTGCAGTAGTTGCTGTTGAGGTTCGTAAACTTGCTGAAAGATCACAAGTAGCAGCTTCGGAGATAAGTGATATCACAATCAATAGTTTAAATATCTCTCAAGAAGCAGGTGGACTTATATCAAAAGTTGTTCCAAAGATACAAGAAACAGCAATGCTAATAAAAGATATAGCAGTATTGTCAGTAGAACAAGATGTTGGTATCTCTAAAATTACACAATCTATGAATAACTTAGAACAAGTAACACAAACTAATGCAAAAGGATCACAAGAGTTGGCAACTACAAGTGAAAAATTAGACGATCAAATTGCGTCTTTAGCAAATATAATGGAGTTCTTTAAGATTGAAGAACAAGCTAAGTAAAACTAAGTATATAAGATGAATCAAATTTTTAAAATAACATTATACATTTTTATTGTTTTTAGTAATGCACATGCAATTAAATCGTACCAAGAACTTAAGCATGTGAGAGACTTTTATGCAGAGATTGCACCTATTTCTGTAGAACTTGGACTTAAGTACAACGTACCTCCAGCGGCAATTATGGCAATAGCAGGTGTAGAAAGTGGCTATGGAAGAGGGTACGTGTCAAGAATAACTGGAAATATTCTTAGCCTTGGTGCAGGGAAAAGTGAAGTTGCATTACCATCGTTGACTTTGCCTATTTCTAAAGATGGAAAAATACTTTACAATCAAAAAGAGATAAGTTCATATCCTAAAGATCAACTAACATACAAAAAGAGACCAAAAAGTCTCAAAAAAGATTATCGACCAGAATCTATTTTTGGTACAAACAAACATCTAGATTATTTTGATAACAATCCCGAAAAAAGAAAAAAAGCTATAAAATCAAATATAAAAGATTTTGTAACAAAATGGATATCAAAAAAACATAGTTTTTCTCCATTTAGAGATAGTAGAACCTATCTAGATAAAAATAAAGATAAACTTTTTACAAAAGAGGTATCTCAAAAATTCATATCTATTATTGGTGGTGTTCCAAATGGTTTTAACTATAGAAAATCATGGGTGGAAAAAGTGAACATCATACTAAGAAAAGCAGATTTGATAGAGTTAGCAAATAAATTAAAAACTAAAAACTAAAATAATAAATATTTTTCATTGATTGACTATGGTGTAAGTATGTTTGGTAAACCTACAAATAAAGATGGTAAGTCAAAGAAACTTTTACATAGTGCTAGTTCAAGTGCTTCAAATCTTGTGAGTTTACGAAAACAAAGAAAGAGAAATTTAGCAAAGCTTTTTGAAGAGTTTGGATTAGGTGAAAAAGAGTATTTTTTATACCATGAGAAACTTTGGCAAAAGAAAAATCATGAATTAACTCCAAAGTGGGAATTGTTTTAATACCCCTACAAACTGCTATGTGAATTATAATCACATAATAAGTGAATATCAATGCAAAATGCAACTAGAGATATTAATCTTTAAGGTAAATGAAAAATTAAGTGTAAAATTTATATAATCAATACGAAACATTAGGTAACCTCAATTTTAAGAATTAGTTACTCTTTATAATTGAGATTTGAAAGGCAAAGTTATTTTAACTTTGCCTTTTTTTATGATGGGTGGTATCTGAAAAAGGGTAAAGGGAAATCTCTAAGAAAGGAGGTTTACCTAATGTTAAGATTATTACTAATCTTAGTCGTGGTTTGTATTATACTTGTAGTACCACTTTATTAAAAACTATATTTAGAGAATTAACTACTCTCTTATTACATACTCAAGGTATCCTTGAGTATGTATATTAAAAACTTACTTAATTATATTCATATTCCATTAACTTTAATTTGATACTATTTTAAAAATTATATTGGAGAATTTATATGAAATATATTTTGTTGTCGTTATTGTTATTTAGTTCACTATTTGCAGGAAAAGACTTTTTACAGCCAGAAGAAGCTTTTCAAGTTAGTGTAGAAAAAAAAGAAACTAGCATAGAGTTTAAAATTGTTTTAGACAAAACTATTTACTTGTATGATGAGTTTTTGAAAGTAACGATTTTACCATCTAAAACAGATATCACAAAAGAATTAAATATAGCTATTCCTGTAGATTATGATAGTTTCAAAGTGCATTTTGGTACATTGATCATAGATGTTCCTACCTCTTTAATCGAAAAAAATATTGGGAAAGAAGCTTTCGAATTAAAACTAGAATATCAAGGTTGTTCAAAAAAAGGGCTTTGTTATTCTCCTATGTCAAAAACTTATAGTTCATTTTCTTTGATAAAAAAAGTGGAAGAGAAAAAAGTTAATCTTTTTAAAAAATCAACGCAACCATTGGTTGAAGTTACAAAAGTACAAGAGAAAAAAGAATTAAATGAAACAGATACTATCACTCAAACACTAAAAGAGGGAAATATCGCGATTATTCTGGTGACATTTTTTGGCTTTGGATTGTTACTGGCTTTGACTCCTTGTATTTTTCCTATGATTCCAATACTTTCAAGTATCATAGTACAGCATACAAAAGATAGTGATGGTCATATGTCATCATCTCGTGGATTCTTTTTATCTTTAGTATATGTACTATCTATGAGTGTTGCGTATACTTTTGCAGGAGTATTAGCAGGTGTATTTGGAGCGAATATTCAAGCAATGCTTCAAAACCCATTTGTAATTATTGCTTTTGTTGGTATATTTATTGCACTTGCTTTTTCTATGTTTGGATACTATGAACTTACTCTTCCATCTTCTTGGCAAACAAAGTTAAGTAAAAAAAGTGATGATAGTAGTAAAGGAAATGGAATCGCTGGTATAGCAATCATGGGATTTTTATCAGCTCTTATTGTAGGTCCTTGTGTTGCTCCACCACTTGCAGGTGCTTTAGTTTATATAGGTCAAACTGGTGATGCAGTTCTTGGTGGACTTGCTTTATTTGTTATGAGTTTAGGTATGGGTGTTCCTCTACTTGCTATTGGTATGGGAGCAGGGAAATATATGCCAAAACCAGGTGGTTGGATGATGGCTGTATCAAAAGTATTTGGTGTGGTTATGTTAGCTGTTGCTATTTGGATGCTTGATAGAATTGTACCTTTTGAGGTAACTATTGGATTAGTAACATTATTGTCTTTAGGTAGTGCATATTATTTAATAAAAAATGGAAACAAATTTGGAAAACTTGTAGCTATATTACTTGTAGTGTTTTCTATAGTATTTATGGCAAAAGGTTTAGAGAAAAAAGATGATACTTTGCACTATACTTATGTTAAAACTGTGCAAGAACTAGATGAGGTAGTGTCAAAATCGAAAAAGCCAGTTATGATTGATTTTTGGGCTACATGGTGTGTGAGTTGTATAGAACTAGATAATATTACATTTGCGAATAAAGAAGTTCAAAAAGAATTGATAAATTTTACGTTAGTAAAAGTTGATGTTACAAAAAATAGTGATGATGATAAAGAACTAATGAAAAAGTTTAATCTTTTTGGACCACCTGCATTGATTTTTTATGAAAACGGTGTTGAGAATAAAAAGAAACGTATTATAGGATTTAAAAATAGTGAAGAGTTTTTAAAACTTATCAAATAAGAAGAGAAAATGGATTTATTAAGTTATATACAACGTGGTGGAATAATAGTAGAAATACTAATTATAATGAATATAATTGGATTTACAATTATGCTATGGAAAAGTTTTGTTTTTATTTTTTTGGCAAAAGATACACAAAAACTTTCCAAAGAAATAATAGAAGAGTTATCATTAAATAGTACTCAAGAAACAAAAAGATTTGAATTAGCGCAAATTCAATCTTCTATTGCATTAAAGGTTAAGAAACTAGAGTCTGGATTAAATACAATAAAGATTATAGCTTCATTATCCCCTTTGATTGGTTTACTTGGTACTGTTGTTGGAATATTAAATTCATTTGATAGTATTAGTCATTTAGGATTGGGTGATCCTACTGTATTTTCAAGTGGAATTAGTATCGCTCTTATTACTACAGTTGCTGGATTGGTAGTTGCCATTCCACATTATATTGGATACAATTATTTTATTGGGGCATTGGATAATCTTGAAGTAAAATTAGAAAAAGTTATTTTAGATACAATTTGATGAGAAAAAAAAGAGAACTATTAACACCTGATATAACACCTTTAATTGATATTGTATTTATTTTACTAATATTTTTTATTGTAAGTTCAGTATTTAAAAAAGAAGATTTAGCTTTAAATCTTTCTCTACCATCTTCTAGTGCCAAGGAATTAGAAGTAGAAGTAAAACAATTAAGTATTGAATTATCAACTAATTCTTTAGCATATTTGGGTAAAATCGTTTCTTTTAATGAATTTGAAATTAAAATATCAAATATCATAAAAAAAGACAAACCAGTGATAGTTAGAATTGATAAAGATGTTAAATATGATAGGGTAATTAGAGTTTTAAATATATTACAAAAATACTCTTTGAACAATTTAAATTTAGTTACACAAGAAGAATAAAAATAAAAGGAAATATAGTGAAAAAAACATTTGAAGTACATAATGTAAAATGTGGTGGTTGTGCAGGTACATTGACAAAAGAGTTGTCTAAAGATTTTGGAGAAGTTGAAGTTAATTTAGAGGTTGAACCTCGTCAAATAACTTTAGACATAGAAGAAAATCAAATAGAAAATTTAAAATTAAAGCTAAGAAGTTTAGGGTATCCTTTAACAACAGATGACTTAACAACACTACAAACAATAGGAACAACAGCTAAAAGTTTTGTATCTTGTGCGATAGGAAAAATGGATAAATAATTTGGTCAAATAAACTTGACACTTTTATGCCTCTTTTTTCAGATATAATAATTTTTTTAAAAAAGGTGATTTATGTTTAATAAAAATAATAGTTTTATATTTATAATTTCTGTGTTTGCTATTGTCTTTGGATTTGTGCTACTTTTGCAATACAATCAAACAATAGATATTTATAAAAATTATGCATACTTGAATCTAATTATCCCCTTTTTAATGATAACTATAGTTATTTTGGTCTATAAAAATTTAGAACAAAAAAGATTATTGCAAATAGAAATCGATAAACAAACTAAAGAACTTACTCAGACAAATGAAGAGTTAAAAATCAAGACTCTAGAAGTTGCAAATGAATCTATGAAAGTGCACTATTTAAATATCCATCTAGAAAAAGAAATTCAAGAGGAATTAGAAAAAAATAGAAAAAAAGAACAACAGATGATTGAGCAATCAAGACTTGCCCAAATGGGTGAGATGATTAGTATGATTGCTCATCAATGGAGACAGCCTCTAGGTGCTATTAGTTCTACAACTATAAATTTGCGTATGCAATTAGAGCTAGAAACATATGATTTAAATGAGAAAGAATCACAAAAACAATTTGAAAGTTTTTTCCTTAAAGAACTTACAGATGTTGAAGAGTATGTTCAAAACTTAACCAATACTATTGATGACTTTAGAAACTTCTATAAACCAAATAAAGATTCAAAAATCACGTTAGTAACAAATCCTATTAAAAAAGCTCTTGGAGTTATTCGAACTAGTTTAGAAGTTGATGATATTACTATTACAGAGATTTACAATTCAGAAAGAAATATCAATATGTATGATAGTGAAATGATGCAGGTTATTTTAAATATTCTAAAAAATGCACAAGATAATTTTAAAGATAAAGAACTCGATAATAAAAATATTATTATAGAAACAAATAGTTTAGAAGAAGGTGTTGAAATTTTGATCAGTGATAATGGAGGTGGTGTTTCAGAAGATATACTACCAACAATATTTGATCCTTATTTCTCAACTAAAGATGAAAAAAATGGAACAGGACTTGGCTTGTATATGACTAAGATAATTGTAGAAGATCATCATAGTGGAACTATTCGAGCAAAAAATGAAAATGATATTATTTGTTTTACTATAAGATTAAAAGATGGTGATTTAGATGTGTAATATAAAAGAACTAACCAAATCTAGTATTGAACTTAAGATACTATATGTAGAAGATGATGAATCTGCTAGAATTAAAACATTGCAACTATTAAAAAACTTTTTTAGAGATATAACAATAGCTATAAATGGAAAAGATGGGATTGAAAAGTTCTCAAATGATAATTTTGACTTGGTAATTACGGATATTAATATGCCATATATGAATGGTATTGAGATGCTAAAAAAGATTCGTGAACTAGATAAAGATATCCCTTGTCTGATATTATCAGCACATGATGATTCTGAATATTTTGTAGATGCAATTAAATTATCATTAGATGGGTATATATTAAAGCCAATTGAAATAACACAATTTACAGATATACTATATAAAATAATTGATAAGATAAGATTAAAATCAGAAAACTTACAATATAAACAATTTTTAGAAAAACAAGTAAATCTACAAATTGAAGAACTTCGTCAAAAAGACAAAGTATTGTTTCAACAATCAAAACTAGCTTCGATGGGTGAGATGATGGATGCAATTGCACATCAATGGAAACAGCCACTAAATGCAATAAGTATTTTAACTAGTGGATTAGAGGTAAAACTTGATTTTGATGATATAAATAAAGAGATTTTAAAAGACTGTATAGGAAATACGAGGGATCAAATCGATCATCTTGTAGAAACTATAGATGAATTTAGAGGTTTTTTTAGAAGTCAGCCTGACTTAAAATTTGTAAAAGTGAAAGATGTTATTGATTCTGTGTTGTATCTTTTAAAAAAAGAACTTATAAAATATAAAATTGAGGTGAAGTTTATTGGTGATCCAAATATTAAAGTAAAACTTATTCCAAATGAATTTAAACATATAATAATAAATCTTATTAATAACTCCAAAGATGAATTTATAAAACATGATATATCAAACAGAGAGTTGGTATTTGATTTATCTAAATATGAAAATAAAGTTATATTATCTCTGGAAGATAATGCAGGGGGAATCCCAAAGAATATAATAAATGAAATATTTAAATCAAATTTTACAACAAAAATTGCTGGTAAGGGAACAGGGATAGGTCTTTATATGTCAAAAAATATTATTGAAAAAATTGGTGGAACAATAACAGCACAAAATAAAAACAATGGTGTGGCTTTTGAAATCATTATATAATTTTAAAAGTGATTTTAAGTAATAGTTTACTATTATAGTAAGTGTAAAAATAAGAGAGAAAGAATGACCTTAAAAGAGATATCAGAAGCTACTAAGCACCTAAGAGTATTATTTGTTGAAGATGATGATTCTGTAAGACAAAGTACGTTTAAAGTTTTGCAAAATCTATTTACTTCAATTGATATTGCAGAAGATGGATTAGATGGCTTAAAAAAATTCAATGATAATGAATATGATCTTGTGATAACTGATCTTGAGATGCCAAAACTAAATGGTGTTGAGATGTTAAAAGAGATGAAAAAAATAAATCCTGCTATTTATATGATAGTACTTTCTGCTATGAATAATTCAAATTATTTAATAGATACGATAAAAATAGGTATAGATGGATATTTATTTAAACCTTTAGTATTAAACCAATTACTCGAAAGTTTACAAAGTGTTATCCAAAAAGAAAATGTAAGAGATAAACTAACACATTACAATACAAATTTAGAATCAGAGATTCAACAAAGAACAAAAAAAATCGAAGATATGATGAATATAGATGATTTGACATCTTTATATACTTTATCT
>Ga0193963_1001898_pt1 | contig 10073 bp, 9 predicted proteins | sample FB_6_MG_FD_140359 | JGI IMG/M metagenome (GOLD analysis project Ga0193963, IMG submission 140359) | Microbial mat bacterial communities from the Broadkill River, Lewes, Delaware, United States - FB_6_MG | ecosystem: Environmental > Aquatic > Freshwater > River > Microbial mats | place: USA...
ATGAGAGCAGTTATTAAAGCTCAAAAATGGCTTGATGAATCTTGGGAAAACAGAGAAGAGGCAATTGGTTACTTAGCTAAGAAAAACTATGTTAAAGCTCCTAAAAATGTATTAAGAAAATCAATGTCTGGAACATTCCTTTATAATAAAGGTGTAGATTCTGCAAACCCAATGTTTAACGTATTTGCAAATAACTATGCAGCATATCCATTCTATTCACATGGTATGTGGTTCGTAACTCAAATGTATAGATGGGGACAACTTGATAAACCAGTTGATATGAAAGCTTTAATTGAAAAAGTATATAGACCAGATTTATTTGCCGAAGTTGCTGCAGAAGTTGATTATAAATTACCTCCAAGTGCTTGGAAAAAAGATGGTGTTGATGAATATAATAAATTCTTAGATGGTAAAATTTGGGATCCAAATAAAGCTGTTGATTATATTTTTGATGTAAAAGTTCAAAATTCATTAGTATCAAAAGAAGTTTTAATGAAAGCTAATAAATGGTCTGTTGAAACTAAACAACCAAAATATGAGTGTCATTATGGACCAGCTGGGTGTGCTGATCCTAAATATGTAACTAAGTAGATTTCTCTACTTAGTCAATAAAAAAGATAAAGCTAAAAGCTTTGTCTTTTAAGTGTCTAGCAAAAAACATCGTACTTAATTTACACTAGGTACTTAAAAGTACAAAAAAATAAAAGGTTTAATTAAATGAACAAAGAACTGATGAAAAAGATTATATTGCCATTTATTGTATTATTTTTAATAATTCAATTTTGGTCTGGTCTTGCAACAATTGTAGAAGATTTTCCAACACCAAGTGATACAGCAGTCTATGCTTTTGGAGGAGAGACTTCTGATGGAGATGAAATAGAAGGTGTTTTATCTGATCCATTCTATATAGAAAATCAAGATGATATGGGAGTATTTTGGCAAATACTTGAATCATTAAAAAGAGTTTTTGCAGGTTTTGCACTAGCTATTTTAGTTGGTATTCCTATTGGTTTATTAGTTGGAATGAGTAAAAATGTTCAATATGCACTTGACCCATTTATTCAAATATTTAAACCTGTTTCACCATTAGCATGGCTGCCATTATTGTTATTCATTTTTCAAGATATTAATGCAACAGCGATTTCTACAATTTTTATTACATCAATCTGGCCGATTATTATAAATACTGCTCTTGGTGTTAAAAATGTAAGTGAAGATTATTTAAATGTTGCAAAAGTATTAAGATTTACTGCAATGGAGAAAGTATATAAAATTATTCTACCAGTTGCTGTTCCTTATATTTTTACAGGGATGAGATTATCTTTAGGTATTGCATGGCTTGTAATTGTTGCAGCTGAAATGCTTACTGGTGGTATTGGTATTGGTTTCTGGATTTGGGATGAATATAATAACCTTGCTTATCATAATATTATAATAGGAATTATTCTAGTTGGTTTAGTTGGATTTATTTTAGATGTAGTTATGGGCAGAATTGCTGATTATTTTGACTATAGAAAAAGAATGTAAGGAAGAAAGAAATGAACGAAAAATTTTTACAATTAGAAAATATAGATAAGACATTTCCCCTTCCTGGTGGAAAAGAGTATAAAGCAGTTGTTGATGTAAATGTTAATATTGCAAAGAATGAAATTATTTCAATAATTGGGCACAGTGGTTGTGGTAAGTCAACACTTCTTAATATGATAGCAGGATTAGATTCACAAACTAAAGGTAATATTATTTTAAATAATAAAGAGATTAAAGGACCAGGACCTGAACGTGCTGTTGTTTTCCAAAATCACTCTTTATTACCTTGGTTAACAGTTTATGAAAATATTGAATTAGCAGTTAAAAAAGTAATGCCAGAACTTGATGCTTCAGAATTAAGAGCAAGAGTTGAAAAATTTGTATCAATGGTAAACTTAGATCATGCAAAAGATAAATTTCCTGGAGAAATATCAGGAGGTATGAAACAAAGAGTTGGAATTGCACGAGCTTTGAGTATTAAACCTGATGTATTACTAATGGATGAACCTTTTGGAGCACTTGATTCATTAACAAGAGCAAATTTACAAGAGCATTTAATGAGAATTCAACAAAGCGTTGAAAATACTGTAATTATTATTACTCATGATATTGATGAAGCAGTTTTATTAAGTGATAAAGTAATTATGATGACAAATGGTCCAGAAGCTACTATTGGAGAAATTTTAGAAGTGGATTTACCAAGACCTAGAAATAGAGTTGAGCTTCAAAGTCATCCTGAATATATTAGATGTAGAGAAGCAATTTTAAGTTTCCTTTACGAAAAATTCGCAAAAGATGATGAATAAAGTTATAAACTAAAAAGTATAAGATATAAGTTATCTTATACTTTTATATTGAATTCTGCAATCATAGCGTTTGCTAATAATCTTAAACTTCTTTTATCAACTTCATTTTTTACATTATCTTCAATATTAATTATATTTTTATGGAATTTCTCAAAAAAAGCCATAATTTTAGGATCTTTATCGTAAGTGTTATTTACTAATGCTCCTTCATCAAGCATTTCAAGAACTAAATCTTTTTTATCCATAAATGCTGCATAATTTATTGGTTTTAATCCAAATTTATCAGGAATATTTATAATATCTGGATTGTAAGAATGAATTAATTTAAAATACCTTGTTGTGTCTTTCCATATACAATTATGAATCACACTTCTACCTTTGTTATCAACTGCTTCTAAATCAGATTTTGCTTCAAGTAAAAGTTTTACTGTATATTCACAATCTTCAACAACTGCTTTATGTAAGGGAGTTAATCCTTCATGGTTCTTTGCATTTACATCTACACCTAGATTTATTAAGTTTTGCATCATTTCAAGATACTGTTTTTTTTCTTTTTTTCCTATATGAGAATTATTATAATCCATAAGTTCGAAAATAATATTGTGATCTTCTTTATCTCTTAGATTAATATTAATATTTGAATCTCTAAATATCTTAAATAAATTCAAATTAAAATATAAAATTGAATCAAAAAATAAAGGTTTACCTTTTGAGTTTAGTTGTTCAAAATCAATTTTTGAATGTTCTATTATTTTAGTAATAACTGTTAAATATTCACCATCAATATTTAGCTCTTTTTCAATTTCTTTATCTAAGGGTTTATGATTTTGGTTGAATAGTATAATATCACTTAGTATTTCAATACAGTTCTTCCCTTTTTTATTTTTTATATTTGGATTTGCATTATGTTTTAAAAAATTTATAATGGTTTTTATATGTTCTACACCTTTTAATATAAGTATTGATAAAACAGTTTCACCCCATATATTTTGATGATTTATTGAAATCTTTTTATTTGTTAAAAATACTTCAATTAATTTTTCATTTCCACTTCTAGTTGCTGCAAAAAATGCACTTTCATTTTTATCATCAAGTGCTTCAATATCTACACCTTTTGCTATTAATTCTTTTATCATTAATAGATGATTTTCTCTTTCTTCAAGATTATCTTTAGGAGTATTTAAATAGTGATTAATCGATTCTATTAAAATTGTTGTGTTATCTGAAGCTCTAGAATTTATATCACAGCCTAACTCAACAGCTTTTTCTAAAATCTCAACATTTTTATAACCTTTTGAAAGTGCATAAAATAAAAAGTTTTTACCCTTTTTATCTTGTATTGTAGGATCTGCACCTAATTCTAGTAGACTTATTGCAATATTATTGTTTTTTAAAACAACTTCTTGTTGTAAAACTGTATTTCCTGATTTGTTTACATGATTAATATCTACATCACTTAATTTTGCAACTAATTCAATAATTTCTTTTTTTCCATTTGAAAGAGCATCAAAAATTAAATTATTACCATATTTATCTTCATTTGATAAGTTACTTGATTTTGATATTATATAGTTAACTAATCTATTGTTACTTGCAATAATGGCTTCTTGAATTAATGATCTTTTGTAAATATTTAAGTGATTTACGTTTGCGCCAGATTCTATTAATATAGTTACTAAGGGTAAGTTATTAGAATGAAGTGAATAAAATAAAGCTGTATCATTTTCAGCATTCACAATTTCCATGTCAACTTTTTTATTTATTAGCCATTTAACTGATTCAATATATCCACCTTTTGAGCATAAGTGAAGGAATGTCTCTTTTTTGTCATTCTGCCAATTTAAGTCAATATTACTAGCTTCATATATTGATTCTATTTTTTTTTGATTAAATACAGGATTTAATAATTCTTTTAATAAATCTTCTTCTTTAAAATCTTTAATTTTACTAAAACCTTTTAACATACATCATCTTTATATTAGAATTTTATTTATTTTATAATCAATTAGCTAAAAGATAGATATATTGGAGTTCTTTTAAATTTGAAAATATAAATTAAAAAAAATACAATCAAATGTATAATAAATATACAGCAGGTATGTTTACTTATCATTTTATATATTTTATAATACTCTCATAAAAATTGACAAAGGGGTCTTATGGAAAATTTTGCTGATGTAAAATATATATTAGATGGGTTTCTGTTTGTGTTTTCAGGAATCTTAGTTATGTGGATGGCCGCAGGTTTTGCGATGCTAGAAGCTGGGTTAACAAGAACAAAAAATAATGCGACTGTATTAACAAAAAATATGGCGTTATTCGCTATATCTTGTATTATGTATTATTTTGTAGGTTACAACTTAATGTATGGTGAGGGTTCATCTTTTATGGGAAGTTTCTCAACAATTGATATGGTAAGTGCACCAGATGCTGCTTATCCTGCTGCTGCTGATTTCTTCTTCCAAGTAATGTTCGTTGCAACTGCTGCGTCTGTTATTTCTGGTACTATTGCTGAAAGAATGAAATTATGGCCGTTCTTAATTTTTGTTGTTCTTTTATCTGGTGTTATTTATCCAATCCAAGGTCACTGGACATGGGGTGGAACAGAACTTGGTGGTGTAATTGCTGGTTTCTCTGATTTTGCTGGGTCTACTATTGTTCACTCTGTTGGTGGATGGGCTGCATTAGCTGGTGTTCTTATTTTAGGAGCAAGAAAAGGTAAATATGGTAAAAATGGACAAGTTAGACCAATTCCAGGTTCAAACTTAACATTAGCTACTTTAGGTACATTCATTTTATGGATGGGTTGGTTTGGATTTAATGGTGGTTCTCAATTAGCACTAGGTTCAAAAGGTGATATTGATGGTATTGCTATGGTTGTTGCTAATACAAATATGGCAGCTGCTGCAGGTGCTATTATGGCTGCTTTATTAACTCAACTGTTATACAAAAAAGTTGATTTAACAATGGTTTTAAATGGTGCATTAGCTGGTTTAGTTTCTTGTACTGCAGGTCCTGATTTAGGAATGACTGTTGCCTTTATTGAAGGTATTGTTGGTGGTGCTTTAATTGTATTTGCTGTTCCTTTATGGGATAAGTTAAGAATTGATGATCCTGTTGGTGCTTTATCTGTTCACTTAGTAGCAGGTATCTGGGGAACTTTAGCTGTTGGTATCTTTAATCCTGAAGTTACTATTATGGCTCAACTTAAAGGTATTGTTGTAATTGGAGCATTTGTATTTATTACTTCATTCATTATCTGGAAAATATTAGATATGGTAGTTGGATTAAGAGTTGATGAAGAAACTGAAATTAATGGTTTAGATATTCATGAAACTGGTTTAGAAGCATATCCAGAATTTAAAAGAGCATAGGTAAAGGAATTAAAATATGAAAAAAATTGAAGTAATAATTAAACCTTTTAAACTTGAAGATGTAAAAGATGCACTTGTTGAAGCTGGTATTACTGGTATGAGTGTATATGATGTAAAAGGTTATGGTAGACAACAAGGTCACTCTGAATTATACAGAGGGGCTGAGTACGTGGTAGATTTTTTACCAAAAATCAAAATTGATTTAGTAGTTCAAGAAGATATGGTTGATGTTGCAATTGATGCAATCGTTAACTCTGCTAAAACAGGTAAAATTGGAGATGGTAAGATTTTTGTATCATCTTTAGATGAAGTAGTAAGAATCAGAACTGAAGAAAAAGGTCCTGACGCAATCTAATTATAGTTCTTAAAAACTATACTGCAATTTAAGAAAATATACTTTTTTCTTAAATTGTATACTTTTTATACAATTAATCTTAATCAAATATTTTTTATACCTATATAATATAAATAAAACAAAAGGGTTTATTTATGAATATGGAATCTATCTCTTATATAATTGATACATTGTATGCTATTTTTGCAATGACATTAATTATTTTCATGGTACCAGGTTTTGCAATGCTAGAGGCTGGAATTGTAAGGACTAAAAACGTAACAGCAGTATTAACAATCAACACATTAATTTATGCAATTGCATCATTGGCTTTCCTTTTAATAGGTTATTCAATAGCTTTTGGAGATTTTGGAAGTGACTCAATGAGTAAGTGGGCAGCATTTATGTTCCAAATGGCTTTTGTTGGTAAAGTTGTAAATATTATGTCAGGTGGAGTAAGTGAAAGAGCAAAAGTTGTTCCTTTGGCAGTATTTACTGTTATTATGGCAGCAGTTTTATATCCACTTGTAGTAAATGTTACATGGGGATCAAATTTCTTAGATGGAACAATTCTTTCTTTATCAATGTATGATTTAGCTGGTTCAACTGTGATTCACTCTACTGGTGGATGGGCTTTATTAGCAGCAATTTTAATAATAGGTGCAAGAAAAGGAAGATATACAAAAGAGGGTGGAATTAGAGTAATCCCAGCTTCAAATATTCCTTTAGTTACTTTAGGAGCTTTTCTTTTATGGATAGGTTGGTTTGGATTTAATGGTGGTTCTGTTGGTTCTATTGCATCAAAAGATAATGCTGATGCTGTTGCATTAACTATTATGAACACAAATACAGCTGGACTTGCTGGTGCTATTATGGTTGCTTGTTTTATGCAGTTTAGATATAAAAAACTAGATTTAACAATGATTTTAAATGGTGCTTTAGGTGGATTAGTTGCAGTTACAGCTGGGCCTGATTTATATGATATTTATACTCCAATTTTAGTTGGTGCTATTGGTGGTATTATTGTTGTATTTGGTGTATCATTCTTTGATAAAATTAGAATTGATGATCCTGTTGGTGCATTATCAGTTCACTTACTTAACGGTATTTGGGGAACATTAGCAGTTGGTATTTTTGCATCTAATGGAAGTGATATTACACTTTTAGGTCAAGTAAAAGGTATTTTATTAGTTGCTGTATTTGCATTTACTTCTTCTTTTATTATATTATTTATAATAAATAAAATCATGCCTTTACGTGCTGATAATGACGAAGAGATGCAAGGATTAGATGTAGAAGAATGTGGTTTAGAAGCTTACCCAGAATTTAAACGAGCATTCTAATAATATATAAATTTATATAAATTTTGATAAAATAGAAACAATTAAAAAAGGATTAACTTTGAAAAAAATCGAAGCAGTAATAAAACCATTTAAACTAGAAGACGTAAAAGATGCCTTAACAGAAGCTGGAATCACTGGTATGACAGTATCTGATGTAAAAGGTTATGGTAGACAACAAGGTCACTCTGAATTATATAGAGGGGCAGAATATGTAGTTGATTTTTTACCAAAAATTAAATTAGAATTAATTGTAGCAGAAGCTGATGTCGATAGTACAATTAAATTGATTACTGATTCAGCGAAAACTGGAAAAATCGGTGATGGTAAAATATTTGTTTCTGCAATTGAAAAAATTGTAAGAATCAGAACTGGTGAAGAAGATGAGGAAGCTATTTAATGAGTAGTTTAACTACTTTTGAAATAAATGAACCTTTAGATATGCACCTTCACTTACGTGATGGTGACATGTTAAAATTAGTGGGACCTTTAACTTCAAATACTTTTACAGGTGCTTTAATAATGCCTAACTTAGTACCTCCTATTACTACTAAAGAAGCATTACTATCTTATAAAGATAGAATTAAAGAAGCATGTAAAGATGATATTTTTGATCCACATGTTACTTTATTTTTTAAAGATGATTACTCATATGAGTTTTTGGAAAATATAAAAGATGATATTATTGGAATTAAACTTTATCCTGCAGGAATTACAACTAATTCTGAAACAGGTGTTTCATCTATGGATGTAGAAGTTTTAAGACCAACTTTAGAATCAATGAGTAAATTAGGTATTCCTTTTTGTGTTCATGGAGAAACTAATGGTTTTGTAATGGATAGAGAAAGAGAGTTTATGCCAATTTATGAATCAATTGCACAAGCTTTTCCTGATTTAAAAATCATAATGGAGCATATTACTACAAAAGATGCAGTTGAATTACTTGAAAAGTATGATAATTTACATGCAACTGTAACTTTACAACATTTACTTATTACTTTAGATGATGTTGCAGGTGGAATGCTTCAACCGCATTTATTTTGTAAGCCAATTGCAAAAAGACCTGAAGATAGATCTGCTTTATTAAATGCAGCACTTAAAGCTCATCCAAAGCTAATGTTTGGAAGTGATTCAGCTCCTCATCCTAAGCATAAAAAAGAATCTTGTGGTTGTGCAGCTGGAGTTTTTACTTCTCCAATAGCTTTACAGGTATTAGTTGAGTTATTTGAAGAACATAATTGTTTAGATAATTTAAATGATTTTGTGTCTTTAAATGCGCAAAGAGTTTATAATTTAAAGCCAAAGAAAAAAACTATAAAGTTAGTAAAAAAAGATTTCGTAGTTCCTGCAATTTATGAATATAAAAATGAAAATGTAGTACCTATGTATGCTAATGAAACATTAGCTTGGAGCATTGAAAAAAGTTAAGCTTTTTTCGATGTTCTATCTTCAAGAAGTTTTTTAATATTTGAAGATTTTTCTGCAGCTTTTACAATTCTTTCTTCTCTCATAACTCTTAATATTTCTAATGTTTCTTGTTTTTCTTTATCAAGATTAGACTGTATTTGAATAGCTTTTCTATTATTAGAAATACCCGATAATGATAAAAACTTCTCTTTTTTATTTATATAAATTTTATTTGAAGAAGAGGTTGCATTTTTATTAAAAACAATTACATCATCAACTTTTAAATTTAAAATATCTTCTGCGCTTAATTCAGTTTCAGCCATAATAGATTCTACATTCATTTTAGCACCTGATATTAAAGTTGTAATATCTTTTTTTCTAGAAGATTTTCTATTTTTACCTTCAGAAAATACTTTCTCAACAATTTTATTTAATAAAGGTTCAATATAAGAGATTGGATAACAAATTGATAAGAAACCTGATTCTTCATCGATAGTTATTTCTAAAACTACAAGTAAAACAATTTCATGATCAGAGATGATTTGAATGGCATTTGCATTTGTATCTCTAGATTCTGTTTTAAAGTTTAAAGTTGAAATCTCTGCCCATGTTTTATATAAATTTTTTATAAACATTTCATAAAAATGATCAAAAATTTCAATCTCAATTTCCGTTAATTCCCTATCAAGATTATCACTTGTATTTACAGCACCAGAACCTAGTAATTCTGCAATAATTTTATGTGAAATACCAGGATTACACTCAATTACAATTCTTCCTTCCATAGGTTTAATAGAAAGTGTATTTAATGATGTAATTTGTGGAATTGATAGTATAAACTCTCCATAAGTCATTTGCTCAATTGAGTAAAGTTTTACATCAACGATTTTTCTAAGCATTGCAGAAAGATCAGTAATAAAATCTCTTAGCATTTTATCGTGAATTGCTGAAAAGGCTTTAAATTGTTCACCTGAAATACGATTAGGCTTTTTAAAATCATAAATAGAGTAGTTCTTTTCTTTTGATAATACCTTCTCCATTGGTGAAGAATCAATATCTTCACCTTGCTCGGCTATATCTAAAAGGGCATCAATTTCATCTTGACTTAAAAATTCTGCCATATTATCCTCTTATCTCAAATTCAACGTCAATAGCACCCATTTCTTTTATCATTTTAAGAGTATCTATTATTTCAGTCATTGGTAAGTTCATTACCTTCATAGATCTAACTAAATCTGAAACAGTTGGTGTTTTTTTCGTATTTATCATTGCATTATTAATATCA
>Ga0193963_1001900_pt1 | contig 10064 bp, 7 predicted proteins | sample FB_6_MG_FD_140359 | JGI IMG/M metagenome (GOLD analysis project Ga0193963, IMG submission 140359) | Microbial mat bacterial communities from the Broadkill River, Lewes, Delaware, United States - FB_6_MG | ecosystem: Environmental > Aquatic > Freshwater > River > Microbial mats | place: USA...
CGGAAAGATAACCCCTTGTAGCTTTGAAAAACTACCAAGTGGAGAGCATACAATTAAGCTTAGAGTCCAGTGGTATGAGCCAAAGTCAGTAAAGTTCTCTTTGGCTGATAATGAAGAAAAGGAGTTGAAATTAGAATTAAAACCAACATTTGGAGAGATTCAGATAAAAACAATAACTGGAGCAAGCATATATCTTGACAACAAGTTGAAGGGGAAAGAAGAATATAAGACAAGATTAAATGCAGGAATATATACAGTAGAGGCAAGAAAAGACAAATATAGTTCACACAAACAGACTATAAACGTTGCAATAGGTGATCAGCAAGTTATAGAATTAAATCCAAAGCCTAAATATGGAAATCTAGATGTTGTATCTACTCCATATGATGCAGAAATTTATATTGATGGTGAATATAAGGGAAAAACCCCTCAAACGATCAGAAATATTTTAGAGGGTGAATATAAAATTGAGATAAAGAAATCTGGTTACGGTACAGTTAACAGGATCGTAAATATTATTCAAAATAAAACAGCAGAAATAAACGAAACCTTACCACATGGCGAACTGGTACATATTAACAGTTTACCTGAAAATGCGAATGTATATATAAATAAAAAGTTGGTTGGTAAGACACCTTTGAAAATATCACTTTCATATGGGGAACATAGTGTAATAGTAAAGAAGAACGGAGAAGCCGATTATAGAAGTGTTCGAGTTGTGCAAAATGGAACTAATACGTTTAATTTTAACGTGCAACGTTATAAAAAAATATATATAAACAGTTTTCCGAGTAAAGGAAAAATATATTTGAATGGTGAGTATAAGGGGATTACAAAGAAAACGTTGAATCTTAAATATGGGCGATATAAAATAAAGGTTGTTGATGGAGAAAAACGCGATACTAAAAAGATTGATGTCGGTACAAATACCAATAGCAGTTATGATTTTGATCTCTCCAAACGAAAACGTTTTTTTATTAGTACAAACTCTTCCATCTTTGCACCTTATGGCATTAGAATGGGGCTTGTAGTGCGTACAGGCTATTATATAGCTGCTAGTTTTTCGGAAAAACCAAGTGATTGGGCAACAATGACTACCTCAAATTATGATTATGAGGTTGAATTGAAAGATAATAACAAAGCTTATGAGGATGGACAGGATGTATTTCTAATTGATCATGACAAAACAGAACCTTATTATTTACGATCAACCAAAGATGATGCTAAAGTTTTTAATTATAATATTACAGCAGGACTAACAGCTGCAATTAATGATTGTTGTTTTTTTTACTATGGTTTAGGTTATGGAGAGCATCATCGTAAATATAAATTTGCACGGTATAATTTTGATAATTCCTTTAAGGAATATGTATTTGCTAAAGATATAGATAAGTCAGCAGAAGGAATTGTTGTTGAATGTGGATTTATTTTTAGAATAAAGCATATTGCCCTAACAGCAGGGATGTCGACTATTAAATTCGCTACGGTTGATGGAAAATTAGGAATTGGAATTTATTTTTAAAAATATTATTATGAAATATATAAGTATACTCCTAGCTTTTATAATGTTTTCTTGTATGGAAGAATTTGCTCCGTTAGATGGAGAAATTGATTTTACACCTGATAAACAATTCTCGGAGATTTTAACAGTTAAAGGAGGGAATTTTGGTTATGTCCCAATGAATAAATTAGTAGTAAAAAAGGTTATTCTAAAGAATAATATTGATGCAACTCTTACTATATCTAAAATTACATATCCAGATGGATTTGAAGGACCTTCTGTGATTGATAAAGAAGTGTTAGGAAAAGATTCTCTAGTTATCGAAGTGAGTTTTAAACCTACGCAAAAGAAGGTTTATAATTCTAGAATAACAGTCGAAAATAATTTTAATTCAGTACTAAAATTGCCAATAATAGGTTCGAGCGATTCTGATCGTGGTTTTTTTACTGACAATAGAGATATGCACGTATATGCTTGGGTACGAATTGGTGATCAAATCTGGATGGCTGAAAATCTAGCCTATCTGCCTATTCTTGGACCATCTAAAATTTCAGTAGATGGACGTTTTATATGGAGCGACTATGAGAAGTTTGGATTTAATGTGAAAGACTATATGGGAACTGATATGTCTGAAGCTAAAAAAACTACGCAATACAAAAGATTTGGTGTTTTTTATCGTTCAGATCAGGCTAATGAAGTTTGTCCAGAAGGATGGCATCTTCCATCTAATGAGGAATGGAATAAGATGGCAGTTTATGTTAAAAATAATAATTCAGGATATAATGCCAAAGCCATAGCATCACAAAATCTTTGGGAGAATTCAGATTATGAAAAATCAGTGGGTTATAATCAGGCATCAAATAATAGTACTGGATTCAATGGTCGACCTAGTGGCGAAATGTATATAAAGTTTGATTATCCATCATCCTGGTGTTTAGAACCTAGTTTAGGTTGTTTAGCTAGTTGGTGGGCTTCCATGGGTCGTTACTGGTATATAGATAGCGGTTCAAGTGTCATTGATAGTTATGAGGAATATAATGATGCAACAAGTAAGAAATTGCTTCCAATACGTTGTATCAAAGATGATGGACTCAAAGATTATGCCAGTGGTATTGAAATAACAACGGATGTAGATTTCTCTTATGTTGGGTTATCAAAAACAGTAGAAAAGGAGATTATAATAACAAATAATAATCTTTATCCAATATCAGTAATGGAGGTTGAATATCCTGTTGGATTTTCTGGGAGTATTGAGGGTGAAATACCTGCAGGTGCCCAAAAATCGTTTAAACTATGCTTAACCCCTACTGAGAAAAAAGAATATTCTGATGAAATAATCCGTATTCATATGGATGTTGGTGACATCCTGAATATAGTTTGTAATGGAACAAGTGTTTATGATGAAGCGAATTCATTGATTTTAACTAATAATCTTGATTTTGCATATGTTGAACCAGGAAGTACTAAAGCACAAACACTAACAGTTTCAAATAGTTGCAATTTTGATATTGAAATCACGGAAATAGTATGCCCTGAGGGATTCTCTTCTGAAACGATAGCAATTAGTATTTCAAAAGGAGAAAGTAAAGATATTGAAATTTCTTTTACTCCATCAGAAGAAAAGGTTTATGATTCAGAAATAAAATTAAAAACGGATATTGGTGAAGATTTAATTGTTTCAGTATTAGCGAAATCATCTGGTAAAGCAAAATTAGGATCATTAACTATATCTGATATAAAACCAGTTTCTGTGAATGTTACAGGAAACGTTACAGATGAAGGAGATTCTGAAGTAACAATGCGAGGATTTGTCTGGAGTACTGCTCAAAATCCAACATTGGAAACCAATGAAGGTAAAACGGAAGAGGGAACAGGATTAGGAGAATTCACAAGTACTATATCAGATTTAAAATATGGAACGACATATTATGTACGTTCTTATGCAATCAATTTACAGGGAACGGCTTATGGAGTGGAGAAGAGTTTCACAACAAATGATTATACGTTACCTGAAGTCTTGACAAATGAAGTAACAGAAGTTAGATCAACTTCAGCAATATGTGGAGGAAATATAATAAGTGATGGTTATAAAAGTGTGACTTTACATGGTGTAGTCTGGAGTACTGTTCAAAGTCCTAGCTTGGAAAATAATGAAGGGAAGACAGCAGACGGATCAGGACAAGGAGAGTATATAAGTGTTTTATCAGGTTTAAAAGAAGAAACTACTTATTATGTACGTTCTTATGCAACAAATTCAGAGGGGACAGCTTATGGAGCAGAGAAAAGTTTTACAACAAAATTTCTAGAAGATATTCCAGAATTTGTAAAAATAGAAGGAGGTCACTTTCAGATGGGAAGTAATGATGGTAATTCAGATGAAAAACCAATACACCGTGTAAGTGTAGATGATTTTTATATCGGAAAATATGAGATAACTCAAGCGCAATGGAAAACTGTGATGGGAAGTAATCCATCAAATTTAATAGGTGATAATTTACCAGTAGAACGAGTAAGTTGGAATGATATACAAACCTTTATAACAAAACTAAATGAACAAACAGGTAGGACATATCGCTTGCCAACCGAAGCAGAATGGGAATTTGCTGCACGTGGAGGAAATTTATCAAAAGGTTACAAGTATTCGGGAAGTAATATTTTAGATGATATTGCATGGTGTAATGGTAATTCAGGAGGAAAAACACACGTAGTAGACACAAAGCAACCTAACGAGTTAGGAATCTATGGTATGAGTGGAAATGTATGGGAATTGTGTAACGATAGGTATAGTAGTACATATTACAGCAGTAGTCCTGCTGATAATCCTGTCGGACCTGCTAGTGGCTCTGACCACGTTCTTCGTGGTGGTAGTATAGGCCTTAGCGCTAAATACTGTCGGGTTTCTTCTCGTCTCAGTGCCCAGCCAGATGGTCGCTACAAAAATTGTGGTTTCCGATTAGTCCAGGTTCAATAGTGGATGACTTACATAAATAAACATTGCTTGAAATTAATCATAAATATAAGTAAAACGCAATCCCATATCATATAGGATTGCGTTTTTTATAATCAGTCATTAATAGTTCTGGGGAAGTTTATTAAATAGTACTCAGCATTGCAAAAGTTCTTATAATATTACCTTTTATAGCAGCAAAATCTTCATTGCTTTCCATCTTTGCAAACTCTTGCTTCTTGAACTGTTTAATCTCCTTTAAAAAGACAGAAAGAGCAAGACGATTACTAACATGTCTCTCCGTAACATCAATTGTTTCATCAACAAGAGAGATTAACTTACTTTTGTTCTCAATTCCATCTAATGACAATGTTTCTTCTTTAATTCTTTCCAGAGTAGTTATTATATCTTCCATAGTTTTTCATTTTAGAGGGTTGTAGATTCTTAAAGTTAAGGGAATTTATTGTCAATTCCATGGCATTTAAAGAAAATGATTCATGTTTACTGTAGAATATATAAGACATTTTATTAAAGACGTTGAGAGAATTATAACTGTATTAAATTGGCCAACAACTTGTTGTCTAATTGTATTGCTAAGTATGGATGGTTTTAGTAAATTTGTTGAAACGAGATAGATTCTTACGAAAGCATGAATCTGAATAGTAAAGTAAATGAGCAAGAAAAATATAAAAATAGAAGTACTAGGTTCGGAAATAGCAATATCAAGAATAAAAGACAATGAATACATATCTCTAACAGATATGGTTAAAGGTATAGAAAATGGGCTTGTGCTAATTGAAAAGTGGTTAAGAAACAAGAATACTATAGAATTTTTAGGTATATGGGAGGAAATATATAACACCAGTTTTAATTCCCCCGAATTCGAGGGGATTAAAAATCAAGCAGGACTAAATAGATTTACTCTCTCAGTGAAACAATGGATAGAAAAAACTAATGCAATAGGAATTATTGCAAAAGCAGGACGTTACGGAGGAACATATGCACATAAAGACATAGCCTTTGAATTTGCATCATGGATTTCTCCAAAATTTAAGATATACCTAATAAAAGAGTTTAAACGCTGTATTGATAGAAGAAGGATTAGCACAATCAGAGCGATTACAAAAGTTAAATGCAGTTGCAATTCATCAGATGAAAATACTTGTTCATAATGGTTCAGTTGAGAAATAGAAGAGGCGAATAAAGAATATTAAAAAGACATAAAACAACACAAGATATGAGAAAAACAATACTACTGATAGGAGCAATAGCACTCCTGATTTCCTGTTCGACAACAAAGAAATTATCTACAAAGAAGGATACATCTGCAAAGAAGACAGAACTAGTTGATGCCAACACTTTTAAGATAACCGAAATATCTAAAGACAAAACCTACGGCTTGACACCAGAAAACCCTGTGAAAGTTGGAGGAATATTTGAAGAAGAAGGACCACTGAACGAAAGAAGATTTCTCAACGCATTAGCAGGCCCGAACAACGAAACAGTATCATACTACAGAGCAGGAAGCTGTTGCCCGATAAAGACAGAGAACGGCATTGGGGGAATGGGCATGTTGGACAACTACAGAGTGACATGGGAAGGATCGAAAGACACCGTGTCGATATATATAAACATGTATGACTACGGAGTATTGAAAGCGCCTGTAGGCTTTGGAATAAGGAAAATAATATCTTCTCCTATCTTAGAAAGAGACAACACACTGTCGGCATTGCCAGAAAACTCTAAAAAAGAAGCTAAAAAGGTAGTAAACAAGTTTATAAAAGCCCTAAAAGGCAAAAAAGATATTACACCATATCTTACAAAAGACGAAGCAAACTACGGAGGACTATTCTGGATGTCATCAGAACAAATAGCAGACTTCATAAGACCATTCGTACCATCAAAAATAAATAAATCAAGCTTTAAGTACTATACATTTGACGAAGTAGAACAAGACAGCACGGTAAAAAAGGTGGCAATGAAACTAAGGAGAGTATACAACAACTATTCGATACTTGCACTAGGAACACTAAACGAGAAAAGAATAACACTACTATTACAGCCAGAAGGAGAAAACCTAAAAATACATTGCATAGACTTTCCAGACGTGCTTCCTGCTAAGAAAAATAGCAAGAAAATAGTGCAGACAGACACTCTTAAGAACTTCGGAATAGCACTGAAAATTCCAAAAGGATTTATAAAAGCAGAAGAACAAGAAGGGCAATTAACTTATGTAATGAAAGGACAGACTCCAAGAGATGCCGTCATTCAGATTATGTATTTCGAGAAAAGAGTGCCAAGCAATATCCTGATAAGTGAGTGGGTAGAATACATCACATCACCATATAGAAGATCGGAATACGAGATTCAATACCTGTCAAATGGATACATGTACAGATATGAGCTAATAGACCCAAATGGTGGCGTAAACAAAGGTATATCAGTAGCTATAGAGAACTCGGAACATTCAGTTGTGATACAATATTTTGGTTTCAAAGAAGCTTACAATATGCATTGGGGGCAGATAGATGAGATGATGAGAAATGTAAAAGAGATATAGGGGGAATGCTGGTAGTTAAAAAGTGCAACGTTTTCTAGCAAAAATCGTTATATCGTATTATAATGCTAGAAGATATATTGAAAATATTAGAACAACTAATTGAACCAACAGCTGTACTGTTGATATTAATATGTCTTTTGCTTTTAAATACATGGATATTTAATAAGATTAAATCAACAGCAACAAGTGGTAATGTTACAAAAGGTGCGATTTCGTTCTTTTTAACCCTAATGGGGATTTTGGTATTCATTCTAGTCTTACCAATTGATAAGTCATTAAAAGGACAAATCTTAAGTTTTCTAGCGATAATTATTAGTGCAGGGATTGCTTTAAGTTCAACAACTTTCTTAGGTAATCTTATAGCCGGTATAATGAATAATACAATAAATCGTTTCAGAAGTGGAGACCTGATTAAAATTGGAGAATTTCACGGCAGAGTTGTTAAAAGAAGCGTCTTTCATACGGAGATTCAGATGGAAGACAGTAATTTCATTACAATTCCCAACCTCTATATAGCTAATAATCCTGTTAAATTGACACGAAAAACTAAAACGGTGATTTCTACATCAGTTTCATTAGGATATGATATATCTCGTGATAAAATTGAAGAAACATTAAAGGAGGCAGCCATTGCAGCCGGACTATATGCTCCGTACACGTATATTACAAGTCTGGGCGATTTCTCAGTAGTTTACAAAATTCATGGATTTTTAGAGGATAGTAGCAAATATTTTAGCACTAGTTCGTTGCTTAATGCCAAGGTGATTGATAAACTCCATGAAGAGAAAATAGAAATAGTTTCACCAACATTTATGAATCAACGACGTGTTGAGGAAAAAGAATTCATTCCAAAACATGTTATTAAAGAAACAGATTCAACAGAAAAAGAGTCACCTGAGGACTTAATATTTGATGAAGCATTTAAATCAGAGAAACTAGAAATTAAGAAAGATTATCTCAAAGAAATTGGTAGAAAACAAGAAGAATTAAAAGAAAAACTCAGGGACTTAAAAGATGATGTAGAAATTGAGCAAGTTAAATCAATGATAAAGAGAAATGGTGAATTAAAACAGCGTATAGAGAGAAACATTAAAGAACAAATTGAAAGGGATAAAGACTCTGCAAAATAAACAACGCTAAATAATGTGAAGAGCCGCTTACAGGTCTGAGAGATATAACTAAAATTAATTTACTGAGTATAATTGGTTGATTGTTTAATTTAAAATTTAAAATCATGATTTTAGGAGTTTCAGAATGGCTTAGTGAGAAATTAGGTTGGAATGTTGTACATATACGAATTGCGTTTGTGGCTTCGGTCTTACTATTTGGCTTCGGTATAGGTCTTTACTTAATTTTGTGGATAGTTAAAATGTTTTCCAAGTAATATATAGAGGGCATCCGAAAGGGAGCCCTTTTTTGATGGGGATTTTTTGTTTGCGAGAGAGGATTGTTGTATTTTTAAAGAATAAATAATATATAAAATAAAGCAATGATAGGAATAATTTTTGATGTTGTAATGAAAGTTTACGATAATAAAGATGAGATACGAAAACTGTTTGGTTCAAAATATCTAAACTATGATGTTGATAAATTATTAAGTTGTTATTCGCGTGAGAAACTATTATCAAATAAAATCCCTTATACTCTTTTGTACAATTTTATGGAGAATCCTAATAAAGAAATTGTTATAAGTAAAATGGATGATCATTTTAAGTTGTGTTATGATGATGATATTGATATAAAAAGTTTCCAAGTTGAGGCATATAATGAATTTAAGAGAAATGGTAAATTTATCTATGATGACCATACTGTTAGTTTAAGATCAATAGAGAATGTTGGAGACAAATTTATACTAAATGTGCAGCAATCTAAATATTCTGATCAGGTTCAGAGTCATTTGGTTTTGGATTGGATAAATGAGAATCTTGAAAATAGGGGTAGTTTAAGAGGAATAATTAAATCAAAATATACGACTAATTTATTACCGTCTTTAGATTGTCCTTTATTATCAAATAGTTTAGGAATAAGTACTATTATTTATTTTAAAGGAGATAATGGAGAGTTAGTTCCATATCTACCATATAGAAATAAATCAAAGATCAATGCAAAAAGGAATGCTTTAGCTTTATATGAAGGAGTATATCATTGTTCTTCATCAGGTGTATTAAAATGGACTAATGATGAAATGAATATGAGTTGGATTGAGAAGGAGATGTATAGAGAGATTCATGAAGAGATAGGACTAGAGAAATTAAATATAGTGAAGTTGAAGCCAATTGCTATTGTACGAGAATTATTGAGAGCTGGTAAACCTCAAATCTTTTTTATAGGTTATACAGATTTGAAAGAAAGTGAATTAGTAGAACTAAGGAAAAATTCAATAAAAGGATCTATTGCTAATAAAGACAAGAAGGAAATCAGAAATAAACATCTAAGTAGGAAAAAAATATCTAATAAAAATCTCCTAAGTTTAGAGGCAATAGGCAATTTATGTATGAGCGAAAAATATAAAATATCTGAGAATGTTTTATAAATATATTGTCTGTTTATAAAAGTACGAATGTTGAAATTATCCTTAAGTATATTCTTTATTGTATTTGAGTGGTTTGAGTGGCTAATGTGATTGAGAATTGTCAATAGTATCCTCAAAAAGCATACCTCCTTTATACATTCCTTTTAAAACAGGATGGATTTCCTTACCTAGTTCTGTCAGACTGTATTCTACTCTTGGTGGAACTTCAGGGAAAACAGTACGGTTGATTAATCCGTCTGCTTCTAATTCTTTAAGTTGTTTAGTAAGCATACGTTCGCTGATATCAGTTAATAATTTAGCCAATTCACCATATCTCTTTTCACCTTGAAATAGGTGTAAAATGATAGTTCCTTTTCGTTTTCCTTTAACCACATTTATAAATGTATCGATCGGGCAATAACTTTTTTGCATATTTCTTTCTTTCTTAAAGCATTGAAAATATTAAAAACTGAATTAAATGTTCGTAAGAGCACCTTTTGTAAGGTGTTTATAAACAGGTAATTAATCCTTATGTTTGCACAAA
>Ga0193963_1001901_pt1 | contig 10062 bp, 9 predicted proteins | sample FB_6_MG_FD_140359 | JGI IMG/M metagenome (GOLD analysis project Ga0193963, IMG submission 140359) | Microbial mat bacterial communities from the Broadkill River, Lewes, Delaware, United States - FB_6_MG | ecosystem: Environmental > Aquatic > Freshwater > River > Microbial mats | place: USA...
TGGTACAATAAAAGAAAATATTGGATATGGTAGAATAGATGCAACTGATGAAGAGATAATTGATGCAGCTAAAAAAGCTGGAGCACATGAATTTATATCAGATTTGAAAAATGGATATGATACGTATGTTGGTGAAAGAGGTGTAAAATTATCAGGTGGTCAGAAACAAAGAATTTCTATAGCTAGAGTATTTTTGAAAAATCCTTCTATAATTATTCTTGATGAGGCTACATCAGCATTAGATAATGAATCAGAATATCTAGTTGCTCAGTCATTGGATAAATTAGCACATGGAAGAACTACTATAACCATAGCTCATAGATTGTCAACTGTTAGAAATTCCGATAGAATATTAGTTTTGACTGTTGATGGAATAGTAGAGAGTGGAAATCATAAAGAGTTACTTGAGCAAAAAGGTACATATTACAAACTATATGAAATGAGTAGCGCTTTAAATTAAAATTATAAATATAAGAAGTTTAAATATAAACTTAAAAATCAGTTCATACCATATGAACTGATTTTTTTATTTGCAATCTTTTACATTATAAGCTACTACAGCTAGTGGAATGATGGAAAATAAAATGCTTATATCACCCATAGTATTTGACAATATAGTTCCAATGCATGCTCCTATAATGAATATAGAAATGATGAAAAAATACTGTAAACTTTTGTTTAAATAGATTTTATCTTTTGTATCAAAATAATGATGTAAACTTTCTGTACCACTTCTAAGATTTCCTGTGCACATGGTAGTAGCATATGGATTTCCATTTACTTTTCTAAATGTTTCAACTTGTAATGCACAGATAAATGAAATCATGGCATTAGCGATACTATCAAGATATTGAGGTAGGAAAGCAACTATAGCTAGTGCAACCATCTCAATAATAATTATAATCAATCTCCAATGCACCTGTTTATTTTTATATTTGCTTTTAATTACTTCAGCTATCATAATACCCATGAAAAATGAAATAATTGGAACCAAATATACCAAAGCCCCCGAAATATTACCTTCAGAAAGTTTTATTCCAAACAATACCATATTTCCTGTCTCGGCATTAGCGAAAACATGTCCTCTGAGTATATAACTGTAAGCATCTAGAAATCCACCCACGACAGCTAAAAGCATGCCTACAAATAGAGTTTCAGATTTGCACTCGTTTTTAATCATATTATCATCTCCCATATATAAATTCGACATAGCTATTTTATATCAAGTCAAGCTGAAATGCAAGAGATTAATAAAATAAAAATAGTCATAGGGCATTTTTTGTGTTATAATGAAAGGTATGAAAATGTGAAACACAAATCGGAGGAATAATGAAAATAAAAGACAAACTTATTTTAGATATAATTGATGTAAATTATATGGGTAGAGGTGTAGCAAAACTAGACGATTTCGTTATCTTTGTTATAGGAGCAGTAACTGGAGATAAAGTTGAAGCTGAGATAACAGAAGTTAAAAAGAAATATTGCGTAGCGGAAGTGAAAAAAATAATAAATTCATCGGAATACAGAGTAGAAGCAAAATGCAAAAATTTCGAAAAATGTGGTGGTTGTGCACTAATGAATTTAAAATATGATAAGCAACTAGAATTTAAAAATAACCAAGTATTAAATAGTTTTAAAAAAGCAAGAGTAAATATAGAAGATGCAAAAATAAATGAAATAATTGGTATGGAAAATCCATATAGATATAGAAATAAAACTGCATTTGCTGTTAGAACTGATTACAAAAAATCTAGTAATCCTGTAACTATAGGAACATATGGTTATAGAACACATAGATTAATTGACATAGATGAATGTTTGATTCAAGATGAAAAAGTAGACATATTATTAAGAAAAATAAAAAAAATAATAGAAGATAATAAAATAGAATCTTATGATAAAAGAAAGAAAACTGGAACTATAAGACACGTTGTATTTAGAAAAAATTATTTGAATGAAATAATGCTTATAGTAGTTACATCATCAGAACATTTTAAAGGTAAAGAGAAATTTTTAGCTGATCTTTCTGCAATAGGTGAAGATGTAGTAACAATTATCCAGAACATAAACACAAAAGTATCTAGTGATATATTAGGTAGAAGAAATATTGTTTTATTTGGAAAAGGAACATTTATAGACAAAATTTTCGATAAACAATTTATTGTTTCACCTAGTACTTTTTTACAAGTAAACCATGAGCAAACTGAAAAATTATATGATACTGCTATGAGAATGGCAGATATTAAAAAAACAGATACAGTATTAGACTTATATTGTGGAAGTGGTACTATCAGTTTGATAGCTGCTAAACAATCACTAAAAGTTCTAGGAATAGATATTGTTCGTCAATCTATAACAGATGCAAAAACAAATGCTAGAATAAATAATACCAAAAATGTTAGATTTGTATGTGGAAAAGTAGAAGAGAAACTACCATTATGGGTAGATGCTAAAATAGAAGCTGATGTTATATTGATAGATCCTCCAAGAGTTGGATGTGATATAGAAGCTATAAAATCAATGATGATTATGAAACCTAAGAAAATAGTTTATATATCATGTAATCCATCAACATTGACTAGAGATGCTAGTTCAATTATTGAAGCAGGATACAAAATATCAGAAATTCAAACTGTAGATATGTTTTGCCATACATCGGCAGTAGAAACAGTAGTTTTATTTGAAAAAAGATAAGTAGTATAGGAGGGAAGATGAAAAATAAAAGCACTGAGAAATTAATGTCACTATTAATCATAACACTAGGAAGTATATTTTATAGTGCAGGTATCGCTCTGTTTTTAGACCCTTGTAATTTAGCTCCAGGTGGAACAACAGGTATAGCGATTATTCTTAATTTTGTTACAGGAATGAAAACTGGAACATTAGTTTTATTAATAAATATACCAATACTTGTATTTGGTTGGTGGAAATTTGGAACGAAATTTATATTATCCACTGTTTATGTAACGGTTTTATCATCTCAACTAATTAATATATTCAATCATCAGATAGTTATGAACTTTGGCCTAATATCACAAGATAAATTATTATGTGGTGCTATAGGTGGAGCTATGATGGCGGTTGGAATGGCTGCTATATTTAGAAGAGGAGCAACTACTGGAGGAACTGATATCATAGTCAGAGCTCTTAGACAGAGATATCCTCATATAAAAAGCGGAAAAATCTTTATAATATCAGATGCTATGATAATAACTGCAGCGGCAATTGTTTTTAAAGATGTTGAAGTTGCATTATATGCGGCTATAACAGTGTTTATTAGTAATACGGTGTTAGATGCAGTTCTATATGGCGGCGATAAAGCAACTCTGCTATATATCATAAGCAATAACCAAGATGTCATATCAAAAAGAATCTTGGATGAATTAGATATAGGAGTTACTCACTTAAAAGCTGAGGGCGCTTATACAGAAAATAATAAAAAAGTTATTATGTGTGTATGTAGAAAATATAATTACACAAAGATTAGAGAAATAGTTAGAGAAGAAGATACAGAAGCATTTTGTATAGTTTCTAATGCAAATGAAGTGTTTGGAGATGGTTACAAAGACCATTTGATGCAAGAAATATAGAGAATGAAAGTTAAATAAAAAAATTATAAGATGAATACAATAAATATAACAAATATAAATATAATCTATAAAAGCGTACTGATTTTTTCAGCACGCTTTTCTTATAATTTAATATATAATAGTTATTATCAAAATTCTGTAAATAAAAGAACATTTAATTATAAAACTTATCTATTAATAATTGAAAATCAGTGTTATTTAATAGGAGCTACATAAAATCTACCTATAAATTTATTGGTAACAAATTCATTGATAAGACATTCTGGGTCAACTTCTAAAAGCCTTTTTTCTAATTCTTTTATTTCATAACTTGATACAACAGTAGTTAGAGTAGTTATAGGCGCTCCTGAATATCCACCATAACCTTCAGCACAAGTTATACCATGATTATATTCATTAGTATACATTTGCAAAATTTCCTTAGACTTCTTAGTCATAATCTGCATAGTAACTCTTCTATATCTTTGGTGGAATCTGTTGATAGTCAAAGTAGATATATATTGATATAAGATAGAGTATCCAGCGGCAACCCAACCTTGTTGAAATCCAAAAATGATAATTAAAGTAGCATTGAAGAAAAATACTTCATTCCATAAAGATTTATTGAATTTATTGGAGAAAAACAAAGCTATAAAATCAGTACCACCAGTTGAAGCATCTGCTTTTAGGGCTAATACAACAGCTATACCACTTAAGAATCCACCAAAAATCACGTTTAATATTATATCTGTGAATATGAAATTGAAGCTGAAAACATTAAGAAATACAGATGTAAGAACAAATTGTAAAGTTGACAATATAGTAAATCTAACGCTGATACCCTTCAAACATATAATTGCTACTGGTAAATTTAGTGCAATTATTAAAAATGCAATACTTACATTACTGAAAATTTTATTTATGATAATTGCAACTCCTGTAAATCCAGCAGATACCATGTTAGCCGGAAATAGAAATACTTGGAAACAGTAAGTTTGTAATAAACTTGCTAAAACTACTAAAATAAGTGATATTAGATTTTTTTTGTTAAATATTTTTTTCATATGAATACCTCTAAAGTTCCTCAAAATTTATAATTTCATTAGATAGCAAACCACTAACTAAAACAAAATAACTAGGAAGTTTTCCTTCCTCTACCCATAATAATTCGATTCCTGATAAATCTTGTATAGTTTTACCAACTATGCCGCCCAAAGCTTCTAAAGAATATCTCAGTTTGCTAGAATTTCTACATTCATTTCCTTCTAATTTAGAACAGACTTCATCTTGACATAAATTACAACTACCTGCTGATATGCTTATAGAATCATGATACAAATCTTCGTATTCAAAAAGTTTCATGGCCAAAGAATACTTTTCACCGTTAATAACATCATCAACAATTTTATCTAGTTCCTCCTTAGAATAAATCTTTGAAACACTTACTTCATCAAAGATGATTTTTTTATATAACAAATTTAAATATTTTTTCTGAAGAAGATATGCCTTTTGATCAAAATCAAAAGGAGGACATGCCCAGCTTTTATTATAGTTATTACAATTTTGGCAATAACCTGTAACAGTTGGAATATCTAGATATTTATCCACATAATCTTCAGTTGTAATAAATGAACTTGAATATTCAATTTTATACATAATATGCTCCTCTATAATTATTAAAATGAAACAATCATTTTAATAATTATATCCTATTTTCCAACAAAAATAAATAATTTTCGAAAAAAAGTTTATAAAATAAATTCGTAATATAAAGAATTAAAATCATATTAAATTATAACACAAATTTTAATCCACTGTGTATTCTATATTTCAAGAAAAACTATCTACATTTCTATAAAAATAAAATCCAAAGGAAATGGACGCTATCTGTGATTTTAACATTATTGAAAAAAACCAAATTTTGAGGTATAATCAAATAAATAAATTAAATTACATTTGATTGAATCCAAAAGGAGGATATATGAGGCAGATAAATTATGCAGTTAGCGGAAAAGATATGGCAATTATAGATAAAAACACAATAGAATATGGTGTAGACAATAACTCTTTGATGGAGTTAGCTTCAAACGAAGTATACCAATATATAGGAAAAACATATAAAAATGCAGAAAAAATACTCATAGTTGTAGGTGGTGGAAACAATGGAGGAGATGGCATATGTCTAGCTAGGCGGTTACTAACAAGTAATAAAAAAGTAAAAATATATATATGTAACTCATCTAAAAAATCAGATTTATTTACTTCTCAATTAAATACCTTGCTCAAAATATATGGCGATGAAATAATAGAACAAAGAATGTTAAGAGAAATAGATGAAAAAGAGTTTGAATTGATAATAGATGCAGTATTTGGTAATGGATTAAATAGAAAATTGAATGACTATTATCAATCTATAATAAAAAGAATGAATGAGTTTAAGGCTGATAAATTAGCTATAGATATAGCTAGTGGACTAGATTCAGAAACAGGACTAGCATATGGAATAGTTTTTAAAGCTGATCATACTGTAACATTTCATGCAGCCAAAATAGGTATGCTGATAAATGAAGGGGTAGATAATTCAGGACATATAGAAGTAGTAGATATTGGTTTAATAGATGATATAGAATTAAAATCAAAAATAAACGTTATAAATCATTCAACTTATGATTATTATATGAATAAATTAAAAATTAGAGCGATAAATACACATAAATATTCATATGGAGTAGTGGGAATATCTATAATAAATGACAGCATGATAGGTGCAGGAATTTTGGCAGCAAAAGCCGCTTATAGAGCTGGATGTGGCTTAGTTAAAATATTTGTAAAAAAAGATTATATATCAGCAGTAATATCAAACATACCTGAAGCAGTTTGTCATATGTATGATAATGAAAATATGATAGATGAGTTTGAAAAATTCAGAAAAACATGTAGCATACTTGTATTAGGTCCAGGAATGGGAACAGATTCTCTAGCTGTAGAACTTGTAAGATATTCTTTGAATACGGATAGTTTTTACTTATACGATGCTTCTGCTATCAGAGTGATATCAAATATATTAGATATATTTAGCCGAAGAAAATGTAAATGTATAATCACTCCTCATGTGGGAGAAATGGCAGGATTAATATCATCAGATTCCAAATATGTACTAAATAATATAGTAGAGGTAGCTGGAAATTTTGCAGAAAAATATGGAGTAGATTTAGTTGTGAAATCTAGCAAATCAATTATTATAACAGATGATAAATATCTGAATACACTAGGAAATAATGGACTAGCAGTTGCTGGTTCGGGAGATGTACTTTCTGGCATATTAGCATCTTTATTGGCTCAAAATAACGGAGAAAATTATTCTTTAATAGCTGGAGTAGCAGAACATGCTATGAGCTCAGAAAGATTTGCAGTAGATAGAGAAAAAAGAAGCATGCTAGCTTCTGATATAGTAGATTATATTTTTGTAAAATAAAAAAAGAAAGAGATTTTATGCAAACAGTATTATTATTATTAAGAAATTTATTTAATAACTTGGGATATGTAGCTATTATATCAATAATTCTAAGTAAAAATAGAGCATTTAAAAAATTCATGATAAAAGAACAATTTTCAAATGGAGATTATCTGATTTTATCCATGATTTTTGGAGGCTTAGGAATATTAGGAACATATATGGGAGTAAATATAGAAGGAGCTATAGCTAATACCAGGATAATGCCAGTTATAGCTGGAGGAATACTATGTGGACCGGTAGTAGGAATAACTTCTGGAATTATAGCAGGTATGCATAGATTTTTGATTAATCCAACAGGTGTGACTACTATTCAGTGCACAGTTATTACTATATTAGGTGGAATAACTGGGGGATATATTTACAAACATTATTCAGATAGCAAATACAAGCTATGGGTATCTTTTATGGCAGTTATAATATTAGAAACTATAGAAATGATAGCCATAATTGCTTTCACGAAAAATTTGGATTTAGCTTATAATATAGTTAGAAGCATATATTTGCCTATGTCATTAGCTAATGGTATAGGTGTAGTTATTGTAATATTAATAGTTGAAGATACGTTCAAAGAAAGAGAAAGAATAGCAGCTAGAAGAGCAAAAATAAGTTTGGATATAGCTAATAAAACATTGCCTTACTTTAGGCATGGTCACGATGCATATAAAATGATATGTTCGGCAATAAAAGATTCTATAGAGTGTGATGCGGTTTCTATAACGAATAAACAGAATATAGTTTCATATGTAGGTAAAGGTAGCGATTTTTATGAAACAGGTACTCCTATTAGAACTGATATAACTAAAGAAGTTATTCGAACAAAAAGTATAAAAGTTTTAAAAGCTACTGATCATATTAGTGATAATAAAAATATTACAATGAAGTCGGGAATTATAGTTCCAATATTAGATGAAAATGAAGTTTTAGGAACATTGAAAATATTTTATGAGAAAGATAATATGATAACGGAGTGGATATATTTTTTAGCTGAAGGATTAAGTCAGATTCTCGCTTCTCAAATAGGTGTTATGAAATCTAGAGAATTAGAAAGAACTGCTGCAAAAGCAGAACTAAAAGCACTTCAATATCAGATAAATCCTCATTTTCTTTTTAATGCGCTAAATACTATTTCTTGTTTTGTTAGAACAAAACCAGAAGAAGCTAGAGAACTTATAATTTCTTTATCTGATTATATGAGATATAACCTAGAGAGTGATGAAGAATTTGTTGATATATATAAAGAAGTTGAACAAATAAAAGATTATGTGAAAATTGAATTAGCTAGATTTTCTGACCGTATATCTATAGAATATGATATAGATGAAGATTTAGATTTAGAAATTCCACCTTTGATTATTCAGCCTATAGTGGAGAATGCCTTTAAGCATGGAATATTGAAGTCAGAAGGAAAAGGAACGGTAAAATTAGAAATTAAAAAAGATGGAGAGAAGATAAAAATATCAGTCACAGATGATGGCGTAGGAATGAATGAAAAAATTATTAAGAATATTAGAGAAGGTTCTTTAGGAAAAGAACATATTGGATTATATAATGTGAATAATAGACTAGATTTGATTTTTAATACGACATTGATGATTGAAAGAATGAATCCAGGAACAAAAGTATATTTCTGTATTGAAAGAGGGATGAAAAATGAAATGTATAATAGTTGATGATGAAATGCCTTCACGAGAAGAGTTGAAATATTTTATAGAAACATTTAGTCAGATTGAAATAAAAGGTTCTTTTGCTTCTCCAGCTGAAGCAATTAAATTCATGAAAAAAGAGAGTAACAAAATAGATATAGCGTTTTTAGATGTTTCTATGCCTAGAATAAATGGTATGGAATTAGCTAAAATATTGATAGAAGATGATAAAAATTTGAAGATAGTATTTATTACAGCCTACAAAGAATATGCTGTAGATGCTTTTGAAATAAAAGCATATGATTATTTGCTAAAGCCATTTTCTAAAAAAAGAATAATAGATTTATTAGATAGTTTTGATAAAAATGATATAGAAAATACAAGCAATGAAAAAAATATAGAAGATGAAAACATATCTAAATTAACAGTTTGGGATAGTGAGAAAATGATTGTTTTAAATAATGATGACATTTATTATTTTGAAGCTTCCGAACGAATAACTTTGGTTATAACAAAAGATAGTAAATATACTATAAATGAAAGCATAAGTATGACAGCAAAAAAACTTAACAAGTCATTCTTTAAATGCCATAGATCATTTATAGTGAATCTAGAAAAAATAACTGAAATAATTCCCTGGTTTAATTCTACCTATATGTTGGGATTCAAGGGTATAGAGCAGCAAATACCCGTAAGCAGAAACAATATAAGTAAGTTCAGAGAATTAATGCATATAAAATAATGTTGCCTATATTGTTGTTCATGTATAGATTTTTGCATTTGATGTAAAAAATGATAATTATAAAATAATTAGTATTATAATATCCTTAAGAAAAACTTAATAAATCAAAGGAGAGAATAATGAAATCATTTATTTTATCATTAATTGCACTAATAGTAGGGTTTTTAATTTATTCAAAAGTAGTAGAAAAAGTTTTTGGTGCTGATGAAAACAGAAAAACACCAGCAACAAGATTAGCAGATGGTGTAGACTATATGGTCTTACCAAGATGGAAAATATTTTTAATTCAATTTTTAAACATTGCAGGGTTAGGTCCAATTTTCGGAGCTATAGCTGGAGCATTATGGGGACCTAGTTCATTTTTATGGATAGTTCTTGGTTCTATATTTGCTGGAGGTGTTCATGACTATTTTTCAGGAATGCTTTCAATTAGACATGATGGAGAATCAATTTCAGAAGTTACAGGACATTATTTAGGTAATGGTGTTAGACAATTTATGAGAGTATTTTCTGTATTAGTATTAGTATTAGTAGGTGTAGTATTTACTTCAGGACCAGCTGGTCTATTAGCAAGTATAACATCTGTAGGAA
>Ga0193963_1001906_pt1 | contig 10043 bp, 7 predicted proteins | sample FB_6_MG_FD_140359 | JGI IMG/M metagenome (GOLD analysis project Ga0193963, IMG submission 140359) | Microbial mat bacterial communities from the Broadkill River, Lewes, Delaware, United States - FB_6_MG | ecosystem: Environmental > Aquatic > Freshwater > River > Microbial mats | place: USA...
CTTTGGCCCTCCGGGTATTCCGACGGCCTTGGCCTGGCTGGGCAGTTCACTGCCATTGATGCGCACGGGTGCGGCAGGTTTTGTACCTGAAATTCTTGACGGTAATTTTCCGCACACGCCCAGAGGATGTGATGCCCAGGCCTGGGGCTGTAGCGAAATTGCCAGAGTTGCCCATAAACTAACCCAAATTCAAAATAAAACTTAATATTTTTGGTATAAAAAATGCCCTATCATTCAAAATTAATTGTTTGCGACCCGTCAGCCCATTTTGGACAAAAACGGCAGCACTCCGAAACCCAGGAGATGGGAGGTGCTTATGCCCAATAGACCAAGAATTCTTATTGTAACCCCTGAAGTCACCTATCTGCCCGAGGGCATCAGCCCCGGCGTCGATGATTACTCCGCCAAGGCAGGCGGCCTAGCAGATGTGTCGGCTGCACTGATCTCCGCGTTATATGATTTAAGCTGCGATGTTCATGTGGCCATCCCCGACTACAGATCCATATATCATGGTGATAACGAACCCAGGCATCACCGGGAGGTGGAAAAAATACGCCGGCGCCTGCATGAGGAGCGGATTCATTTTGCCACGGACCGGGTGTTCCTTTACAAAGACGGTGTCTATTCCGGCTATTCGGACAAGGACCTCAAGGTGTCCCTGGCGTTTCAACGGGAGGTGATCAACAACATCATCCCCAGGGTAAAGCCGGACATTATCCACTGCAACGACTGGATGACCGGACTGATTCCAGCCATGGCCAGGCGATACGAGATCCCGTGCCTGTTCACCATTCACAATATTCATACCATGACCTCCACCATGGCTGAAATTGAGGACAGAGGTATTGATGCGGCAGCCTTCTGGCAGTGGCTCTACTTCAAATATCCGCCCACTAACTACGAAGAAAGCTGGGATACCAACCGGGTGGATTTTCTAGCGTCAGGGGTGTTTTCCGCCCATTACGTAAACACGGTAAGTCCCACTTTTTTGCGTGAAATTGTTGAGAACCGCCACTCGTTTGTGGAACCGGAACTCAGGCAAGAGCTGGCCCACAAATGGGACGCAGGATGCGCCACAGGCATTTTAAATGCGCCTGAACCTGAATTCAATCCAGCCGTAGATGATATGGTCCAATTCAACTACGGGCCCAAAAACCATCGTGCCCAGAAAGAACAGAATAAAATTTTTCTACAGAAATCCGTGGGCCTTGAGATAAATCCCAACGCGCCTCTGTTTTTCTGGCCCTCCCGCCTGGATCCAGTGCAAAAGGGGTGTGCGCTTCTGTCAGAAACCATGTATGATATTATTTCCCGTTACTGGGATACAGGCATTCAGATTGTATCTGTAGCAGACGGGGCATGTCAGAAACACTTCCACGACATTGTCAATTTCCATGACCTGCACCAACGAATCAGTATCTGGGGGTTCAACGAACATTTGTCCCATCAGGCGTTTGCAGCCAGTGATTTTATCCTCATGCCCTCTTCCTTTGAGCCGTGCGGATTACCCCAGATGATCGGAGGCATATACGGCAGCCTGCCCATTGTATTTGACACAGGCGGCCTGCATGACACGGTCAAACAGCTGGATGCGGACCATTCAACGGGCAATGGATTTATTTTCAATGTCCACGATGCGCATGGACTGAACTGGGCCGTGGATCGTGCCATGGATTTTTTCCGCCTGGACCCGGATGAAAAAGAACGTCAACTCCGCAGAATAATGACTGAATCCGTACTTGAATTTAACCACAGCCGATGTGCTGAAAGCTATATTGAACTATATGAAAAAATGCTCCAGAGACCGTTTTTGGTCTGATCCTTCATGGACAAATGATCCGTACCTGTCACCCTTTAAGCCCATTATCCGGGCACGGTTTGAAAAGGCCCTGGCAAAGACAAAACAGCTGAAAAACAAGAATTCCTGGGCTAAAATTGCCAACTACCATGAAATTTTTGGCCTGCACAGGGATAAAAAAGGCTGGGTGTTCAGGGAATGGGCACCCAATGCAACGGCCATGTTTATCCTCACACCGGCCAACAACTGGGAAAAATCTTCGGACTGGGAAGTGAAAGGGCCTGATCCCAACGGCATATTTGAGGCCCGGTTCCCTGCCGGTTTTTTCCGTCATGGGCAGCTTTACCGACTCAAGGTCGCGTGGGGCGGCGGGGAGGGAGACCGCATCCCCACGGCAGCCACCCGGGTCATCCAGGACAGCAGCACCTATATTTTCAATGCCCAGGTATGGGCACCGGAGCAGGCCTACCAGTGGCAGGCAAAAACTCCAAACCTGTCGGGCGAGCCTCTTTTAATCTATGAAGCCCATGCAGGCATGGCCTTAGAGGACGGCAGGGTGGGGACCTGGCGGGAATTTGCCGACCACATCCTACCCAAGGTCATTGACGCAGGGTACAATACCCTGCAGATGATGGCGGTTCAGGAGCACCCATATTATGGCTCTTTTGGATACCATGTCTCTTCATTCTTTGCCCCCTCTTCCCGGTTCGGTACCCCGGATGATTTCAAGTATCTCGTGGACAAAGCACACCAGGCCGGCATCCGTGTACTCATGGATATTGTACACTCCCACAGCGTGAAAAATGAGGTGGAGGGACTGTCGCGATTTGACGGTTCCATGTACCAGTTCTTCCACGACAAGGCCAGAGGAGATCATACGCTTTGGGACTCCCGGTGTTTTGACTATGGCAAGCAACAGGTACTCATTTTTCTGTTATCCAACCTGAGATATTTTCTCGAACAATTCCGGGTGGATGGATTCCGGTTTGACGGTGTAACCTCCATGCTGTTTGCCGATCACGGATTGGGACGTGCCTTTACGGGATACCAGGATTATTTTGGTGATGATGGGGATGAAGATGCCTTAAGCTATCTTTATGCCGCCAATGACCTGGTTCATGAGATCCATCCCGGTGCGGTCACCATTGCAGAAGATGTGAGCGGGTATCCCGGACTTGCGGCCCCAGCGGAATTATGCGGCACAGGCTTTGATTTCAGATTTGCCATGGGGGTGCCTGATTACTGGATCAAGCTGCTCAAGGAGGTCCGAGACGAAGCGTGGCACATGGGCGGTTTGTGGCATGAACTGACCCGGCACAGGGACGAGGAGCGTACGATCAGTTACGTAGAGTGCCATGACCAGGCCCTGGTGGGGGACAAAACCGTGATGATGCGCCTGATGGGCGAAAAAATCTATGATTCCATGGAAAAGTCCAACACAAGCATCACCACGCACCGGGCCGTGGCCCTTCACAAAATGATCCGCCTTGTAACCCTGGCCTGTGCCCACAAAGGGTATCTCAATTTCATGGGCAATGAGTTCGGCCATCCTGAATGGATTGATTTTCCAACCCCTGCCAATGGATATTCCTACCACCATGCCAGACGCGTGTGGTCCCTGAACTATGACCAGAATCTGTATTTCCCGAACCTGTCCGCCTTTGACAAACAGATGATTGCCCTGACAAAACAAACCCAATTGTTTACATGGGACAGGCCAAGGCTTTTGCATCTGCACGAAGATGACAAAATTCTGGCATTTGAGCGGTCCGGCCTTATTTTTGTGTTCAACTTTCATCCGGAACACTCTTTTTCCGACTACCTGATTCATGCACCGGCAGGCAAATATGATATGCGCCTGGACACGGATGAATCCCGATTCGGCGGATTGGGACGCCTGAATCCGGACCAGGAACATTTTACCAGGCCCCTGGGCGATGTGGCTGAAAACCGAAATGCCCTAAGCCTCTACCTGCCCAGTCGCTGCGCCATAGTACTGATCCGGCTTTAATCTAAACTCGGGTTTGAACGTAAAATCACCCAGATGTAAATTTTTCTGCAACGCCGCAGGGGGGTGACGTTACGTTCAAACACTACCCTTTAAAGGACTGAATCCCCCATATATCGTCCGCATATTCCTGAATAGCCCGGTCACTGGAAAAAAAACCGGTGCGAGCAATATTTTTCAGCGACATGGAGAGCCATTTGGTACGGTCCTTATAGTCGTTTCCTATCCTTAACTGGGTTTTAACATAAGCCCTGAAATCGGCCAGGTGAAGATAATGCTCCCCATTGCCCATGAGCTGGCTGAAAACAGGTTTGAAAATACCCGGCTCATCGGGACAGAACCGACTGGAATAAAGGGCCTTGAGTACCCGTTTCAGATCCGGATCCTCATCGTAGAATTTTTTGGGCTCATAACTTGGACGAAGCGCCTCTACTTCGTCCACGGAGAGGCCAAAAATATAGATATTTTCATCTTCCACCTGTTCTGCAATCTCTATATTGGCCCCGTCCAAAGTACCGATGGTCAACGCGCCGTTCATGGCAAATTTCATGTTGCCGGTTCCCGAGGCTTCCGTGCCGGCGGTGGAGATTTGCTCACTGACGTCCGCAGCCGGAATAATCTTTTCCGCCAGGGTTACCCGGTAGTCCGGCAGGAAGACCACCTTGATCATCTCATGGATATCCGGGTCCTTATTGACCACGTTGGCAACCGAGTGAATCAGTTTGATGATCAATTTGGCAAAGTGGTAACCCGGAGCGGCCTTACCGGCAAAAATAAAGGTCCGTGGATGCCCGATATCTTTGCCGTCCTCCTTGATGGAAAGATACAGGTGGATGATATGAAGCACATTGAGTAGCTGGCGTTTATATTCATGGATCCGTTTGGCCTGGATGTCAAAAATGGAGTGGGGATCCACGGTTAGAAACAATTTCTTACGAATTAACGCAGCCAAAGCCTCTTTGTTGGCCAGTTTAATCTCCCCCAGCCGGTCCAGGAATCCGGGATCATTTTCAAAGGTTTCCAGCTCCCAGATCCGCGATAAGTCCCCCACCCATCGGCGACCGATTGCTTCGGTGATAAACCCGGCAAGGCCGGGGTTGCAAGCTGCGATCCAGCGTCTGGGGGATACTCCGTTGGTCTTGTTGCTGAACCTTTCCGGCCACAGCTTATAAAATTCGGGGACAAGTTGCGTTTTGACCAGATTGGAGTGTACCTTTGCCACCCCGTTTATCGAATGGCTGCCGATGATGGCAAGATTGGCCATACGTACCTGCTTGACAGGCCCTTCCTGGATGATGGACATCTTTGCAATGCTTTCGGTTGTCACATCATGATCATGCACGGTCAAATATTCCAGGAACCGCTGGTTAATTTCATAAATCAGCTGCATATGCCGGGGCACCACCCGTTCCAGGATACTCACCGGCCAGGTTTCCAGGGCTTCGGGCAGCAGGGTGTGATTGGTATACCCAAGGGTTTTCCTAGTGATATCCCAGGCCTTTTCCCATTGTATTCCTTTTTCATCCACCAGGATACGCATCAACTCGGCCACCGCCAGAGCCGGATGGGTATCGTTGAGTTGAATGGCCACTTTATCGTGAAAATCGTCAAAGGAATCATGGTCCATTTCATACTTGCGGATAATGTCCTTTAAGGAGCAAGCCACAAGGAAATACTCCTGGACCAGCCGAAGTTCTTTTCCCGACTCCTTGGAATCCGACGGATAGAGAATTTTGGAAATGGTCTCGGATTTGATTTTCCGCCCCACGGCTTTAAAATAGTCGCCCTCATTGAAAATATCGATATCAAAATCTTCGGACGCTTCGGCCGTAAACAGTCGCAAATAATTTACGGTGCGACCTTCGAAACCGGCAATCAGGATATCATGGGGCCGACCGATCAGCAGTGCCCAGTTCGCCCATACCGGATTATACTCCCCGTCCCTGTCCACACTACCCTCCACCTGGCCGTAAATGGGAACCATATATCGTTCTTCTGTTCTACGAATCAACCAGGGTGACCTGCGGTTGGGCCAGTAGTCGGGCTTTTCTTTCTGATATCCGTTAACGATCAACTGTTTGAACAGACCGTAATCATAGTTGATCCCGTATCCGAATCCCGGCATATTCAGGCAGGCCAAAGAATCAAGATAACATGCAGCCAAACGCCCAAGCCCACCGTTACCCAGGGCCGGATCACGTTCTTTCTCCACCAGAAATTCAAGATCAATACCTTTTTTTTCAAGAAACTTTTTACAGCGGGTATAAATACCTAAGTTTAATAAATTATTGCTTAAAAGCCGCCCGATGAGAAATTCAAGAGACAGGTAATGCAGGCGTTTGGCATCATTTTCCCGGTAGCGTTTCTGGGTATCATAACCAATATCGATAAGGTACTTGCCAACGGCATAGGAAACGGCGTTTAGCTGATCATTTTTCGAGGCGTGCTCGAGTTGCTTGCCCAAAATATACTTAATATAATTATTAAAGGCGATCTCAAAATTTGAAAAATCAAAATAGGACATGCATTGACTCCATACCGGCCAAGAGGCCTTTAATTACCGGAAAATCTATATCGTAATAACCGAGTTGTCTTCCCCGTGAAAGGGAGAAGGCAGATAAATATCCGCGCTTTCATCGTTGATCCATCGGGTATCATCCACCAAATAACGAAACTGGTAGGATTGATCCAACTCAAGGTCAAGGACCGCTGAAAAATCACCGTTTTTGAGTTTTTTCATGGCCCCGACCTGTTCATCCCAATTGTTGAAATCACCAACCAGATTGACTTTTTCCGCCGGTCCGATCTCTTTTTTGTGCACTTTAAATCTAACCCGGCACACATTTTTGGTTTTAAGGTATTGTTTTTTAAACATGACGCCCTCCGAAAATACTTTTAAATGATATCGAAAACATGGAAGCTAAACTAACGGATTTATATTAATTTTTTAAAATCGTAGTGTCAATATCTTGTTCAAATCCCCAGGGCATCGCAGGTAATTTGCTTGCAGATTCGTGTCAATTGCGAATAAATTTCTAAACGTAGACGATCTTAACGCCTGGTGTAAGGGATTCGATAGAAAATCAAACCCGATTTTGCGTAACAAGGAAAGTTAAGAGTCTGTTTAAAAATAGATGAATCGGCTTCAATCCCCTAATTTTTAAACAGGCTCTAAGCATTTAATTGAAAATGGCCTGTCAATTTCCCACAATTGCCATATTGCCGGCCCGTATCCATTCAAGGCCTCACAATGAAGGGCCTTTTAATCATTTTTTCATACAGGCCAATATAGCTTTCAGCACAGCGGCTGTGGTTGAATTCCGTGACGGACTCAATCATGATCCGACGAATCTGAACTTCTCTTTCATCCGGATCAAGGGCAAAAAAATCCATGGCCCGCTCCACCGCCCAGCGCAGTCCCTGGGTATCGTATACGGTAAAAATAAAACCGTTGCCACTTGAGCTTTCCAGATCAAGCGGCCTTACCGTGTCATGGAGACCGCCGGTGTCAAATGCAATGGGCAGGGTGCCGTAAATGGCCCCGATGATCTGTGGAAGGCCGCATGGTTCAAAGGAAGAGGGCATAAAAACAAAATCACTTCCGGCAAATGCCTGGTGGGAGAGTTGCTCGTCAAACCTCACAACGCCTATTCGATGCTTTAAATCGTGGAACATGGCAATATCTTTAAAGTGCTTATAATATTCCCCATCGGCCACGGAGACGATCTGAATCCCGGTCTCCCAGTATCGTGATATGGTCTCGTACATGATCTGGGCCAACAGCTGGCAACCTTTTTGGACCGGGTCCAGGCGGGAAGGCCAGAAAAACAAAGGGGCATCGGGATTTTGTTCAAGGCCGAAACTTTTCTGGAGAACGGCTTTGTTTTTCTGTTTCATCACCCGATGATTTTTCGGCCCGTAATTGAACCGGATCATTTCATCCACTGCCGGGTTGAATTCCGGCTCCGACGCATTCAAAATACCCTCAGCACAGCCAGCCTCCCATTTGTGGATAAGTTCGGCCCGAAGCCCGGGTTCCACAAAAGGATGCCGATTTTCAACGATTTCCTGCAAAAATGCCGGACTGACCGTATTAACATAATGGGCTGAAAACACACCAGAACAAAGAAAATCCACCCGGTTAAATTCCCGGCTTTCGGCATAACTTTCAGGCAGCCGTTCAAAATAAAGCCTTTGCCAGAAGGACTCGGCATCAATCCCCCGATCCTCTATCTCAGCCAGGGTGGAGGTCATGGTATGGATATTGTGGATAGAAAACAGGCAGGGAATTTCATACTGCTTTGCCATGGCCGGAATCAGGCCTGTCATCCAATCATTGCAGTGGATAATGTCCGGTTTTACCCTGGGGATGATGTTGTTGATCACCTCCCGCTGAAAGGCCAAGGACACCTTCAAATTTTTATTTGAGCTACCGGAATATACTTTTTCCTTATAAAGAAAGGCTCGATCCGCTGCAAAATGGATCCGCTCCTCGTTCAGGCATTGCCGAATCTTTTCCACCTCCCGGTCATGCTTTTCGGTGGAATAATCATGATAGATAGAACGATAATCAGGGATGGCAACATGGACATCGCTGTTCAGATCAAACAGAGCACTGATCAGAGCTGCTGAAACATCAGCCAAACCACCGGCCTTAGCGGAATAGCCTGCGCACGACCCCATTTCTTCCGGCAGATAAGTCACCTCCGGGGTGACAATAAGAATTCTTGGCCTATCAGGCATGGGAACCTCCCCTTTACTATATTTAATCGTTCAGCCATTATAACCGTCACGGACGGCTCTGGATCGAAAAAACGTCGTCCACAACAAATATTAAAACTTTAAGCCCGGCTTTAACCGGGGTTAAATATATTCTATTTCCATAAAATGCATCTTTTATGCCCTTATAATACCTGCCGCCCTATCCCCTTGCCACACAAGGCATCGAGAGTTATTGCCCCGTCACATTGGTTTAAGAACTTTAAAATCTTTGCCAACTATCTTTCCAGGATGTAAAGGAATCAGACATCAACCCTGAAGCAGTTGAAAAACAAGCGCCTTGATCATGGCCAATGTTTTTATTATATATATATGGATTCTCAACATGCTGCTAAGGAGCGACAATATCATGACATTGGTAGACGGGAGCCTGGATGAACTTGAAACTCAGATTATACTGGCACTTCAGGAAGATGCCCGTAAATCGTATAAAAGTATTGCAAAAGAGATGGGCGTGGCCGAAGGCACGGTGAGCAACCGGGTCAACCGACTGATCCAGCAAGGTATTCTCAAACTTCAAGCCCGGGTCAACCCCTTTGCCATGTCCAATAAAGTGGCGGCAATTCTCGGCATAAACTTAAAGCACAGACAACATGCCAGGGCCGCCAAGGAAATCATGGCCCTGCCCAATGTCAACGCCGTATGGGTCACCACGGGTAAATATGATATTTTCGTTGAGGTGCTGGCCGACTCAATCAAGGAACTCAATGTTTTCATATTTGAAGAGGGCTTGAGCAACATTGAAGGCATAGAGGCCACTGAAACCCATATCATGCTCGACTCGGATTCCAAATTTTTTAAAATCGCCCCCCCCGAGGGATCAGTCTGAACACCAGTCTGTTCGTGCCTATATTCTTTGCCTGCCACACGGTTCAGCCTGATGGTCAGGGTATAAGCATTTACAACATAAAGGAGAGCGAAATGAAAGAGACCTTGAAACCCGGTATCCGTTATGAACACACATTCACGGTATCCTCGTCAAAAACTGTTCCGGCACTCTACCCGGAAGCAAAAGAATTTCAGGATATGCCACAAGTTTTTGCCACGGGATTTCTGGTGGGCCTGCTTGAATGGACATGCATAAAAGCCGTCATGTCCCACATTGACTGGCCCCGGGAACAAACCGTGGGGATACACATTGACCTAAGCCATGAAGCGGCAACGCCACCGGGCCTGGAAATCACGGCGATCGCTGAATTAACAGAAGTCAAGGGGAAAAAATTGGTCTTTAATGTAGAGGCACATGATGGTGTTGATCTAATTTCAAAAGGGCAGCATATCCGATTTGTCATCAACAAAAAACAATTCGATTCAAGATTATCTAAAAAACAAAATAAGGAGAACTGATACGAGTAATCCTGGCTCTGTCCGTGATCACTCTTTTGCGGTAATTTTTTTTCAATCAAGATTTTCAGGGTGGTTCGGTCTGTTTCGATCATGCCTTCCCGAAACAGGATA
>Ga0193963_1001908_pt1 | contig 10038 bp, 10 predicted proteins | sample FB_6_MG_FD_140359 | JGI IMG/M metagenome (GOLD analysis project Ga0193963, IMG submission 140359) | Microbial mat bacterial communities from the Broadkill River, Lewes, Delaware, United States - FB_6_MG | ecosystem: Environmental > Aquatic > Freshwater > River > Microbial mats | place: USA...
TAAACCACTCATTTCTTCTAAAGAAACTTTTGTAGATTTAGATAATTCTTTTGCTCTTGCATGCTCTGCTCTAGTAGTTGCAATTTCTCTAGCTTCTTTATCAGAATCTTGAGCAACTAAAATAGATCCAGATGCTGGAACTTCACTTAAACCTAAAACATTACCTGTTTCAGAAAGACCAAGTTGTTTAACTGGTTTACCCATATCATTAGTAATTGCTTTAACTCTACCAAATGTAGTATCACAAACAATGTTATCACCAACTTTTAATGTACCATTTTGAACAATAACAGTTGCAACTGGTCCTCTTCCTTTTTCTAAAGAAGATTCAACAACAGTAGCTTTTGCTTTTGCAGTAGGATCAGCTTGAAGTTCTAACATTTCAGATTGAAGTAAGATGTTTTCTAATAAATCATCAATTCCAGCTCCAGTATGTGCAGATACACCAATAAATTCAATATCTCCACCCCAATCAACAGGAGTCATTTCTCTCTCTGCCATTTGTGATTTAACCATATCAATATTTGCTGTTTCTTTATCCATTTTGTTTACTGCAACAATAATTGGACATCCAGATGCTTTAGCATGAGAAATTACTTCTTCAGTTTGTGGTTTAACACCATCATCAGCTGCTACAACAATAATTACAATATCAGTTACACTAGCACCTCTTGCTCTCATAGCTGAGAACGCGGCGTGACCTGGAGTATCTACAAATGTAATTTTTTGATCGTTTTTAGAAACAGTATAAGATGAAATATGTTGAGTAATCCCACCAGCTTCACCAGCTGCAATTTTAGATTCTCTAATTTTATCTAATAATGAAGTTTTACCATGATCAACGTGACCCATGATAGTAACCACTGGTGGTCTAGTTTCAAAATTAGTATCATCAATTTCTTCATCAAGATATTCATCAACATAATTTACATCTTCAAGTGCGTCTTTAACAGTAACTTCAATACCGAATTCTTCACCAAGAATTTCTAATTCGTCTTGTTTTAAGAAGTCATTTTTAGTAACCATCATACCTAATGTAAATAATACAGTGATTACCTCAGATGCAGACTTTCCACAAGCTTCAGCAAATTCATAAACTCTAATATCTTCAGGAATTGTTACTTCAGTAATATCTACTGCTTCTTCAACTCTTCTAATTCTTTTCTTTCTTTTACCTCTTTTTAAACCTTGTGGTCTATTACCAAAGGCAGCAGGTCTAGAAGATCTAGATTGTTTGTTTTGATTTGGATTTGGTTTATTCTCTTCAAGTAATTTTGAAGGTTCAGATAAATCCATATCTAATAACATAACTTCTTCACCAAGTAAAGAATCAGTAGTCATATTTGAGAAGTCGTCAGATGTACTTCTATTAACATCTAATTTTTTACCATGATCTTGAGCTTTTGCAGAAACTTTTCTTTTTGGTTTTTGTTTTTTAGTTTCAAAGTTATCTTTAGTAGTATTATCAGATGAATCTGTATTACCAAGAATTTCACTTAATGATTTCATTTGCTTTTTAGGTTGAACTTCAGGAGTTGTATTTAAAACTGGTTGTTCAATCTTTGGCTTTTTCTTCTTAATAATTTTTAATCCTCTTCTCTTAGGAATAATCTTATTAGGTTTAGGAGCTACAACTGGTTCATCTTTTTTAGCTTCTTCTTTCTTTGGCTCTTCTTTTTTTGTTTCTTCTTGAGATGTTGTTTGATCTAAAGATTTAGTAGGTTTAGAAATTGCAACTTTTTTAACTTCAGTTTTTTTAACTTCAGGTTTTGCTTCTTCTTTTTTTACTTCTTCTTTTTTAGGTTCTTCTTTAACCTCAGGTTTACTTTCAACAGCAGCTTCAACTTTTTTTACAGCTACTTTTTTTGGTTTCTCAGTTTTTGCAGGTATTTTTTTACTTTTACCTGTCATAATATAATTTGCAATTTCTTCAGCATCTTCATATGATACGGCACTTTGAGGTGATTTTAGTTCTATATTTAAATCTTTAGCTTTAGTAATAACTTCTGCACTACTAGCTCCAGCCTCTTCTGCAATTTCATAAACTCTTACTTTATCTGACATCTGTTAACATCTCCTTAAGTTGTACAACGTAGTGATCTTTGTTTTTGCACTCTCTACAAAGTGCTTTTTCAAATTTTTTATAATCTTTTTGATTAATATCTGATTGTATTGTACTTATACAATCGTCACAGATATAAAAACTTCTACCATAGTTGTTGTATAGTACAAGTTTTTTATCTTCACATTTAAATCTATTTAGTTTTTTTTGTTCAATTTTATTTCTGCAAATAATGCATGTTCTTAAACAGTTTATTGATTTAGCCAAATATTATACCCAAAATATACTTATATTTAATAATACTTAAAGTTCTATCTTCACACCCTGATTATCAAAATCAGTTGAAAACACTTTAAAGTGAGGAAATCTATTTCTAAGAGCCTTCTCAATTTTTCTTGCATCATCTGCAAAACAAATAGAAAACAACGTAGATCCAGAACCAGAAAGAGTACTCATTAACGATCCTGATCTTAATGATGTTTTTTGAACATCAAATAATTCAGGCATTTGTTTCATTCTGTACTTTTGGTGAACCTTATCTAAAGAAGCAGTTCTTAACATTCTCCAATCTTCACTCATAAACGCTGCAGTTAAAAGCGAGGAATGAGAGATATTGAATATAACATCTTCTTTTGAATATTTAAAAGGTAAAGTTTTTCTAGATAACTGTGTTGAAATTGGTCTATTTGGAATAACAACAACAGCTTTTAAACTTTTAGGTATAGATTTATTTATAAATCTTACTTCATTTTCTTGAACAGTAGCAACATTAAATCCACCCATTACAGCTGGTGTAATATTATCTGGATGATTTTCATATGCTAATGCTAAGTTTAATAGTTTGCTTTTATCTAATTTAATACCTTCAATAGCGTATGCAGAAGCAATAGCTGATACAATTACAGCTGAAGAAGAACCTAAACCTCTTGATAAAGGAATTTCATTAAAAAATTCAAATCTAAAGTTTCTCTTTTTATGAGATAGGTTATGGTAGAAATCATTAAATATTGAGATAAACATGTTGTTATCTTTTAATACAGGGTTATTTGAACCTTCCCCTTTTAATGATACACTATGAAATTTTGACGGTTTTATAATTACTTGGTTTTTCATTGCAATTGCAAGTCCAAGTGAATCAAAACCAGGTCCTAAATTTGCACTAGTAGCTGGTACGCTTACTTTCATCTATTTCCTTCTTAAACAGCTGGTAAATTATATATTGGCAGTGTTTCTTTATTAAAATTTATATTTTTTATACACTTAGGTAATTTAAAGTCGCGAATTATACTATCTTTTTCTAAAAAATCTACTTTAACTTCACCATTAACTTGAATAAAGTACTTTTTACCTAAGGCTTTTATCGCAGAATTCTCATTAAATTCAAAGCCTGAGCAGGCTCTAAATGGTATATTTTTTGTAATACTAATAGTTTTTAAAAAGATATATGCAACTTTTATTGCCATGTATGAACCTGGTGTATTTACATAATTTAATCTTTTTAAATCATATTTTTTTAACAATTCTTCAAATAATGAAGGTAATAAATCTGATGTTTTACCCTCACATTTATATTCCTCTATTAAATTATTATTATCATATATTCCAATTAAAAGAGGATTTGATATACTTATTACTAAAACTTCTAGCAAACATACACCTTATACTTCAACTTTTGAATAAGCAAGTTCAAATACTTCTGCTTCTTCACTAGCTTCTTCTAAATCAATAATTTCATAGTTCTCTGGGTTTGAATACAATTCTTTTGTAAGCAAGTGGTTTAGATGATGAGATCCAGCAATTGCATCATACTCTCCAACAAGTGTGTAACCTAATAAGGCCATATCACCAATTGCATCTAAAATTTTATGTCTTACAAATTCATTATCATATCTTAAACCTTCAGGATTTAAAACCTTTGATTGGTCAAGTACAATTGCATTTTCCATAGACCCACCAAGTGCAAGACCAATACTTCTTAAATATTGAACTTCATGTAAAAATCCAAAAGTTCTAGCTCTTGAGATATTTTCTTTATATTCAGCAATTGAGTAATCAAAATGGAAATTTTGTTTTCCAATTGAAGGATGATCAAAAGTAATTTCAAAATCATATACTATATGATTAGAAGGTTTTAAAGCAACTCTTTTACCCTCAGGAGTTGTAACTTCAACTTCTTTTTTTACTTTTATAGCTTTTTTAGACTTTTTAAGTTCTTTAATTCCAGCTTCTTCTATTAACATACAATATCCAGATGAACTTCCATCAAGAACTGGAACTTCATCATTATCAATAACAACTCTTAAGTTGTCAATTCCATAGGCATAAATTGCAGATAAAAGATGTTCAATTGTAGACACAACTACATTATCTTTACCAATAACTGTAGCCATTTTAGTATCAACAACATTTTCTATTTTAAGAGGAATAGTAACACCAGCATCAACTCTATAGAAAATAATTCCCATATCAGAATCAAGAGGTTCTAGCTTCATCTTAACTGGTACACCTTTATGCAGACCAATCCCTACAATTTCTACTTCTTTTGCTATTGTTCTTTGTTTCATTTGCTATCTATCACTTTCTTAGCTTGATTTATTATTTTTGTTACATTTTCTCTTAGCCAGTATCTATCCATCCACTCTGTAGGATTCACTTCAATTCCTTGAACTAAAACACCAAAGTGTAAATGATCTCCAAATACAGCTCCAGTAGATCCAGTATTTGCAATTTGACTTCCAGCACTTACTTCATCATTTAATTCCACATTAGCTCTACTTGTATGAGCATATAAAGATGCAACTCCATATTTATGATCTATAATCAATGAGTTACCATAAATTCCTAAATAGTCTTTAAAAATTACTTTACCATCATTTGCAGTATATATTTTAGCTTTTTTGATACTTGCCCAATCCATTCCTAAATGCCAAGCTTCATCAATTTTATTGCCTTTGTATATATAATGTCTTCTCTCGCCAAATCCTGCAAACTCTTTTGAACCTCTTAATTGCTTAAAAACTTTTAAATTAAATTTTGAAACAAATTCCATATTCATATTTTTTCTTGTTTCATCTTTTATTTTATTTATATTTCTAGCTCTTAAATCTCTATTTTCTTTTACGAAAACTTCTGCTTGCTCAGTAGGTAAATCATATCCACTTTTTGATAATACATTTTTACTAACTTTGTTAATAAAATTATCAGAAATTTTTAAATTATCTACTTTAACTTTTAAGTTTTTTATATATAAAGGTACTTTAGTAACTGTTTTATTTTTTGCTCTATCAGTAGCAACTAAGTTAACTCTTTGAAAAGTTTCAATATCAATTGGCCATGCAATAATTGCCATATAAAAGTTTTCTTTATAAAAAGGTATTAATTCAAATCTCTCTTTATTGTTAAAAGATATATATAAATCTTTTAAATTCTCATCTTTTACTTCAACAACAACAACAGCACTTCCACCTTGCCTAATTAAATAAGAGTTATTAATAACATTTGCAATTGGTCTTTTTCTATCAACTTTTACTTTTATCTCTTTAGTAAGTTTATTTCCCATAAAGAAATTCCACTTACTTGTATCAAAAACTTCAACTTTTAAAACAACATTTTGTGGTTTATCATTTCTATCTAATTTCGGAGCTAAAATATTTAAATCCACAGAACCTTTAGTTGAATTTAATAATTTTGTATCAAGTTTAATCTCATTTTTTTCATCAATATAAGTAATACTATATGATTTAATTTCTGTATCATCAGAAAAATTAACTTTCAACGGCGACTTTAAATTCCAAAAAATATCATTTTCTAAAGATATTTTAGGGCTATTCTTTTCAAAAATTGGAGATAAAAATACAAAGGCTCCACTAGCAATAATTAATATAATAGCTATATATATTAATATTTTTTTTGCTTTATTATTCTTTCTTCTATTTGTATAATTCAAAAACTTCCTTTAATACTAATTCTTTTGACTCATCTACATTTAAAGTTTTAATTACACATCCCGCTGAGTTAAAATGACCACCACCATTAAATAATGCAGCTATCTTTGAAACATCAACTTGACCTTTAGATCTAAGAGAAACCCTAGAAAAACCGTTTACTATTCTTACAAAAAAAGCAATTTTAACTATTTCCATACTCATAATCATATCAAGAGCATCTTCACAGTCTCTATTGTGAGCGCCTGTTTCTTTAAACCACTCTTCTTTTGCAAAAATAGTTGCAACTTCACCCTCTTTATATAATTCTAAACTATTTAATACTTTAGGAATAATTCTATACTTTGCAAGAGAATCTCTTCTTAAAAGATTATTAGCAATAAAAGAAGGGTTCGCACCATATTGAACTAAATGATTTACTTTTTCAAAAGTAAGTTCATCACATCTTCCTAAAGAAAAAGCTAATGAATCATCATAAATTCCTACATATAATGATGTAGCAGAATTCTTAGTAATATATAATCCATTATGCTTGAAGAAATCATATACAATTTCAGCAGTTGAACTTTTTAAAGGATCAACAATATTTATAGCACCAAAATCATTATTTGACTTATGATGATCAAAATTAATTAATGGAATTGAAGGGTCAAGTTCAATACCTAGTCTTTGATATGTTCCACAATCTACAGAGATTGCTAAATCAAAAAACTTAGGTAATTGATCAGTAATTTTGTCAAATCTTTCAATGAAATCCAAATTATTTGGTAAATCACTTGAAACATTAAAAACTTTATGTTTTATTCTATTTTCGTGAAATAGATTTGATAAAGCTAAAGCAGAGGAAATTGTATCTGCATCAGGGTTTACATGAGTAATTATAAGTATATATTTACTTTTTTCAATTAATTCTAAAGCTTGAGTGTAACAAGCCATATCAATTTTATTACTTACAATAAAATCCTTTTTCATTTCCTCTCCTTTCATAGACTTTGCTGTTTATTCTACTTTGCATTTACTAATCAATAGTTAACAATCAATATTGCTATTAATCAAACTTCATTGAGAAGTCTAACCAAGTTGCTTGGTGAATTATACTTCCAGAACTAATAGCATCTACACCTGAATCAGCGTATGACCTAATAGTTTCTAAGTTAATATTACCACTAGCTTCTAATAAAATGTGAGGGTAAGATTCATCTCTAAATTTAACCACATCTTTTATTTGTACAGGTGTCATATTATCACACATAATAATATCTGCCCCAGCATCCATAGCTTCTTGAACTTGTTCAAATGTTTCACATTCAATTTCAATTTTAGTAACCCAAGAGATTCTTTTTCTTGCTTTTTTTATAAACTCTTTTAAGTCCTTAATTGTTCTTAAGTGAGTATCTTTTAACATTAAACAATCATCAAGACCAAGTCTATGGTTAATAGCACCACCTACTCTTGAAGCATATTTTTCAAAATCTCTAAGTTGTGGTCTTGTTTTTCTAGTATCAAGTAAAACTACCCCAGTACCTTCCATCAGTTTTGCATATTTATTTGCCATAGTAGCAATTCCAGATGCATGCTGTAAAAGATTTAAGAAAGTTCTCTCAGAAGATAAAAGAATAGATGCTTTTCCTTCTAATTCAGCAATTACTTCACCAGCCTTAATTGGATCTCCATCTCTTTTAAGAAATTTACAATCAAATTTTTCAGTTCTAGCTAATACTTTTGCATATTGAATTCCCGCAACAATTCCATCTGACTTAGAAATAGCTCTTGCTGTAAATCTACCTTTAGGTGCCACATCGAAGAAAAGGTCACCTCTTCCATTATCTTCAATAATCGCATTTTTAACGAATTTCTTAATATTAATCATACTTCAAACATCCTTTCTAGTGCTTTCCTTGCATATTTTGCTGTATCTTCATCAATTTGAATTTCACACTCTTTTGAAATGTTATCATCTTTGATAGACTTTAATGTATTGTAAACATCTTGCAATGTTGTTTCATTCATAGTTGGACATTCTGGTTTTGTTGAAGATAAAATATAAGTATTTTTTTCTCTTAGTCTATTTACCATATTAAACTCAGTACCAACAGCAACTTTTTGATCTTCTGGTAATTCTTTAATAAATGTAATAAGTTGAGAAGTAGAACCTACAAAATCTGCTTCATCACAAATAGCTGGGTCACATTCTGGGTGAACTGCTATTAAAATATCTTCATATTTATTTCTGTAAAACTCTATATCTTCAACAGTAAATTGTTGATGTACAGAACAAAATCCGTTATAACAAAGAATATCAGCTTCTTTTAAATCACTACCATCTCCAACCACCGCAGATTTAAGATTTAATGATTTTGCAAAATTTTGACCTAAACATCTATCTGGAACAAAAAATATTTTCTTTCCAGATTTTAATCCTTTTTCAATAATCTTGTAAGCATTTGAAGAAGTACATACCATACCACCCATTTCACCAACTCTAGCTTTTACTCTGGCACTAGAATTTATATATGTAATTGGTAGGATATCTTCATTTGGAATTCCTGCTTCATTGATTTTTTTAAGGTTCTCTTCGTAATAACCTTCATCAATCATTCTAGCCATTGCACAACATGCAACTTTTGGCATTAAAACTCTTTTTTGAGGATCTAAAACTTTTACACTCTCACCCATAAAACCTACACCACAGAAAACTATAAATTCTGAATCTGTAGCCTTTGCTCTTTTTGCTAATTCTAATGAGTCACCTGTAATATCTGCTAATTCAAATACTTCATCTCTTTGATAAAAGTGAGCTACTAATGTAACATCTAACTCATTTTTTAATTTAATTATTTCTTCTTTTAAATTCAAAATAAACCTTCAACTAAGCTTTTTAAATGATAATATAACTAAATTTTAGTTATAATCCATTTAACTAATCAAAACAAATATACGTATATACGATAAACAAAGGTAATCAATGGACTTAATTACGAACTCTAACTTTCTATTTTATGTTGCAGCATATTTAATTGGATCAATTCCTTTTGGACTTTTATTGGCAAAATTCTTTGCGGGAGTAGATGTTAAAAGTGCAGGAAGTAAATCAATTGGAGCAACTAATGTATTAAGAGTTGTAAAAGAAACAAATCCAAGTCTAGCTAAAAAACTAGGAGCTGCTACTGTATTACTTGATGCATTAAAAGGTACACTAGTATTATTAGTTGGTATGAGCATGGGATATAGTGAATCAGCATTATGGATGGCTGCTGTACTTGCAGTATTAGGGCACTGTTATTCAATTTACTTAGGTCTTGAAGGTGGGAAAGGTGTAGCTACTGGTCTTGGTGTATTTATTGCACTTGTTCCAATTCCAACTTTAATTGGTGCTTTAACATGGATTATATGTGCAAAAGTACTTAAAATATCTTCGATATCATCTCTTATTGGACTAAGTGCTGTAGTAGTTAGTGCAATCTTTATGAATGATGGCTTGAATATAGGTGCAAATACTCCTATGTATTTAATTGCCTTTATTATATTCTATAAACATATCCCAAATATCATAAGAGTAATAAAGGGAGAAGAAAAAAGAGTTATCTAATTTAATATAATTAGATACACTTAATTAAGAAGCCTTTTGGCTTCGTCTTACAATACTATGAAAAAACAACTAACAATAGAAATAAATCAACTTACATTTAAATGCATAATAGGAATACTTGACTTTGAAAGAGTAAGTAAACAAAAAGTAACCATTGATATTTCATTTGACTATATATATTCAGATGAATATTTTATAGACTATTCTGAAGTTTCATCACTTATAAAGGCTACTATGAAAAAGCAAAAATTTGAGCTTTTAGAAGAAGCAATAATTTACTGCGAAGCTAAACTATACAAATTGTATAAAATAAATAATTTAAAAATAAGAATATGTAAACCTGACATTTTAAAAGACTGTATTGTATCATTATCCAATTAACAGCTAATTAACCATTGGTTAATTAAAATATAACTTAAATTAATCACTAATTAACAACAAAA
>Ga0193963_1001909_pt1 | contig 10035 bp, 3 predicted proteins | sample FB_6_MG_FD_140359 | JGI IMG/M metagenome (GOLD analysis project Ga0193963, IMG submission 140359) | Microbial mat bacterial communities from the Broadkill River, Lewes, Delaware, United States - FB_6_MG | ecosystem: Environmental > Aquatic > Freshwater > River > Microbial mats | place: USA...
AGTTTTTCCTTACGTTTTCCTTACGAAAATTTTGGACAATTTTGGACATTTTTTGTCAAAAAATGTTTCCTTACGAAAATTTTGCAAAAAAATTCGGAAAATTACATAAATTTTATATAAATTGCTATAAAATTGTTATAAAATTTATAAAATTTATAAGTCGCTACAGAGCGAAAATCATTAAATTTATAAATTTTTACACAGTTTTTACCTCGGTATACTTTTTTATAAAATTTGTATAAAATTGTTAACTTTCGACAAAATTTTCTGTCCGATCCCATTTTTTGAAAATTGGACATTTTTATAAATTTTATAAATTTTTTTTATAATTTTATAAAATTTTTATAAATGTTTATAAAATTTTTTTATGCGTTTTATAAAATTTTATAACCGTTATTATAAATTGTTATGATTTACCGGCTGTAGCCTTGCGTTGTTATAAAAATTTATAAAAAAGTACATGTTAAGAGTCACGTTTTACACCGTGCGTGCTTTATCGCACTTAAACGCTTATTTTTAAAATATTATGAAAACAGCTTGCTACAGCTGGTAATTCATAACTGTCATTTATAAAATTTTAATGCCGGTGTAATTTACGCTACGTAACATCACATTTTATGTGAATTATTAAAAACAAGTCGCTAGGTACTGTAAATTATAACCTATAATAATGTTGTTATAAATTTTTACAACTTATGTTTTATACTGTTTATAAAATTTTAGAAATGTTATAATAAAAGTCTACGATTTACCGGCTGTATCATTGCATCGTTATAAAAATTTATAAAAAATTAACCGTTAAGAGCCCTGTTTTACAACGTGTTTCATTTATCGCACTTAAACACTTGTTTGTATGTTATTACTAAAACCCACTTGTTACAATCGGTAATTTATAAATACTGTTTATAAAATTTTAGTGCGTGTATAATTTACAATACATAACATTACATTTTTTATGTATGAATATAAAAGAAAGTGTTTACGTGCGGTAAATTATAATTTACATTGCTGTTGTTATAAAATTTTATAATGTATGTTTTATAATTTTTATAAACTTACATACACGTCGTATTAAAGTATTGTACTTTACAACTTGCAACATTATCTTTATATTAAAATTTATAAAAAATAAGTTATTAATAAACATAATACATTACGTTTAATTCAAATAACCATCTGCTGATACTTGTTATTTATAGGATGCATCTATGTAATTTGCAGGGCGTGTTATACCTTTCCTGTATGTACATGTTACGAAATATAAGTTTCCGTACAAATGTATAATATGTTATTAATTAATTTTCGTACGTATAACTACAACACAACATATCCTAATGCGTACTTACAACCTATAGTTTGTTAATTATTGTTTTTGTTTAGGTATATGCATACATATATTTTTTAATTTGTAGGAAAGGTTACATTATTATTCTTACATGTTTTAATTATATATATAATGCACTTGCGTAATATTATTATGCATACACTAAAAACTTAGCTTTCTATAATTCGTTTACATACAAAAAAAAAAAAACGCAACATATACCTTTCCTACGTCGGATAGAATGCACGTTACACCAACAACAAAATAAGTAATATTTTATTATGTTGATATTTATGGAATTTGAGTAAGCATGTTATCTACGTATTACATACTACATAAAAAATTTTATGAGTTTATACTTAAAAAAGTATGAACGTGTTATACAATATTCCAGTACAATTTTTAAAAAGTAGGAGTATACTACTATAATATAATTCTATGCTTGTGTTGTAGATGTACATACAATGTATATCTAACATTATTCAGGAAAGGTTATCTATTTCATATTGTTTAAACTTTTTAATATTTTAACATACTTGTAAGTATACATACATCGGTATGACGCATATCTCACTGCGTAAGTATAATATATATTATAAAAACAAATTTTTATATTAAGTAAAGTAACGTTACTGTTTTACTTTATATGTTGCGTTACCTTTCCTATGAAAAATAAACGGTATGTGTGACATTACAAACAAAAACAAATAATAGAAATGCAATTATATGTTTTGCATGAAATGTACATACACAGCAGTTATATTTATACGTTCTACGTTGTTGTTGTTATACTATTAATTTAATTGTTTAATAACAAGTGTTATACTTTGTAATACCTGTTTTATATAAGAAAACATATTAAGCTGTTTTAATGTATTACATACCATAAATTGTACAATCCTATAAAAAATATATTATTTGTAATGATTTTTTTTGTTGTAGGATTTACGTAAATTCTTTATAATTGTTTATAGGAAAGGTTGTCGTACTACAAAAAAAAGTAGTGTATACTATTTTTGTGTTTTATTTGTGTGTGTCTTACATATAATATGTTTGTACACATACAATGGAAAGGTTATTACTCCCGGGATTTTATTTTTATACAATTATAAAAAAGTAAAACATGTTATTAATATTATACGTAGGAAAGCATTACCTGAATTTATTTTTAATTAAATGTAAATAACTAAGCCCGTTATTAAAACTTTTAAGTTTAACGCTATCATGTTACCTTTCCACGTAGAATTTAAAACGATTACATATAAACAAATACAACACACAACGTATAAACTGTATACTAATAATTATTATTTGTGTAAGGTATTTATTACGTGTATAAATAAAAACCAACGATGTATTTAATGGTTTTTTGTCATTGATACATTATACTGTTTTATGATCATACATTGGAAAGGTACATTGCGTAACATAAAAAAAACATATACATTACAATTAAATACTATACACGCGTAGAATTATAATATACACATCCTGTAATATAAATGCTGTTATATTATACGTGTAGTGTTACTTTAAAATATTTGTTAAACTACTACAATACATGGTTAAATTTTTTCTTTTCTGTTTGGTGTTGTTTTTAATAGTAACATAATGTGTAACATACAGGAAAGGTAATACCCGTATACCTATAACACGTGTTAATAATATACACGGTTAACGTACGTGTAATACTCACGTAATAATGCAATGTTTTTTAATTAAAGTATATGAACGTAAACTTTCCTTATATATTGACACACTTTTTACTGGGGGAAATACACCATACGATATGTAATCCACTATGAAGCACATTACACAATATCATATTAGTAGGGTATTTACGTATACGTACTCTGTAAAAAACTATATAATGTTTATGTAAGTGACAAGCATAATGCTCATATTAAAAAAAAATAAAGTAATGTATGCTTAAAAGTATAACGTGCTACATGTGTAAATTAGTAAAACAATAAACTATTTGAGAAAGTTATTTATAATAAAATTTTAGTTTGTAGCTGGTAATCTCGAACAATAAAAATGAAAATATCATATCCCCTTACTATGTTATTTTTGTTTTTTTGTTTGGTGAATGTATATAATACAACGTTTTTTAGGAAAGGTTTAATATACTTGGCGATTTATACATTACATAATATTGCTTATAGCACGTATACACAAATGATTATTTAACGACAACGATACTGTTTCTTATCAGTGTAATAATTATTTGCGCGTTGCATTGTATGCTTCCACTGTATTAATATAATGAAGTCTACACGCATACACAGTAACCTAACCACACGCGTAGTAACAAAAAGTTTATGTAGTCGTGTAACAGATATATTAATATCTTATTACATATAGTTTTATTTATTCTTATATTCATACATATGCTTGTTATGTTGGATTTGATTTACTACGTTGTTAATGTATTTGTGTAGGAAAGGTTAACAAGGCTTTATACGTGGTAAAGGATATAGCTGTAATGTAACAAAGACAGTAACAAACTACGTTACACGTAGTGTTAATGATACTTTCACGTTTACATACTTTATTAAGAAAGGTGTTAATGTTCTACTATTTTATAGTTAGGTAATATCTTTCCTATATGTCATGAATATCATATAAAATTTTTAAAATTTAACATAATATGTAAGCAGTCGTATACCTTTCCTATATATGTTAAACGTTATACAAAGGTAAACAAAATATGTATGCTATGTAATTGTTAGTATGTATATACACGTGTAAAAAAATATTGTAGTATGTTACACAACATGTGTATGATACATCATAAAAAAATTCAGGTGCAATATTGCACAACAAAGAACTGTATCTTTCCTATAAGATACACATTGCATTGTAATGACTTAAACAAAATAAAAAATACTAAACATATTATATATACACTTCTAATGATTTTACATGACAACAAATATTCCTACACCTTTGCTATATACATTTTACATATTTTTATATAATTACCACCTACCTTTCCATAAAATATTTTTGTATAGTAGAACTAAAGAACCTTTCCTCCACTGTACTAAATTAAGTAATACCATGTACAAAAAAATAAAAAAGAAAACATAACGCCGTTACCTAAATACATATAAAAAAAACATAGCATATATTGTCATTCATTATTTTTTATTAAACACATAATAACATATACCTTTCCAAAGTTAAATACACTGAAAGAAACATGTACCATGTATGTACATATTATAAGATTAAAGAATGTAATAGATGTACATAAGTATACACGTATACACTTATTATCTTCACATAGCTGTTATGTACAATAATGTTACCTTATTATTATTATTATTATTATTTTTAAAAAAAGTAATAGCTATATTATAATAAAAACTCGCGTACTTTTTTTGTGATTGTATAAGCGTAGTTTACTATTTACATACTTTGTTGGAAAGGTGTTATTTATTACATTACATTTAAGTATGTATATACATTACATATGATATACTTATATGTGTAATACAGTACATTATTACACGAAACGCATTTATAGAAAAGCTTTTTATTACATCACATTACGTAATTATTTACAGTTGTCATTATTTAAACGTTTACAATTTATATGTTTTATCTTTGTAAATGTAACAATGCTTATTCTGATTTGCCAAAATAGGAAAGGTTACAAAAAGGTAAAGTACAACAGTAATGCAAGCGAATCCATTTTATAAAAACAAACATTAACATAGTATAAAACATATTTATTGTGTTTTATACTGTTATAATTTTTATGTATGGGTGTACTTGAGGAAAGGTAAGTTATGTTTGTAGATTCATGATGCATGACGGCTACAACATGTTCACATGTTGTACGTATTCATAGCATTTAAAAATGAAATACATTTTATAAAATTATAGTTATATATATTATTATTCCCTGTTTGTATATAAACTTCTCGTCAAAGTATAGCAATACAGTTTATACATACGTTGTATGTGGGTTGTTTGTTGTTTGTATGTTTATTAGTTGCTATTATGTATTGTAGGAAAGGTGACATGCGTGCATCTTCATTACACTGTACGTATTATGGAACCTTTCCTATTGTATATAAGTAAAACACAGCATTGTCTTACGACAATTTAATTAATATAGTTTTAATAAACTATAAATAAACTATTATGATCTATACTTTACGTAACAACACGTATGTTATCGCATATAACATGTATATTACATAACTATGTGTTACATAATATACTTTAAAAATTTTTATCAGTAGTGTTAAATTTTTTCACCTGGGTTTACAATATAAGTCTACGTTTAATACGTATAAATTGTATTACTAAATAAAAACTTAGATGTGTACTAGTATGTAATATATGTATGGGTAGGCTTATAATTTGTCATAAACTTCATTTTGTTACAGGTTTTTGTTGGTGATCATAAACGGCACTACTTACATTTAGGAAAGGTAACTGAAATAACCAGTTACTATCTGTTATCTATAAAACAAATAAAATAAAAAACATGGGGGGGATACATTTTACGCAATGGATGTAAATATATACCCCGTTGCATAAATTTGTGTATAGCGTGAGTTACAGGTTTTCATTTTTGTTGGGTTTTGTTGTGTAATACGATGTTAACATTCACAAGGAAAGGTAACACATATCATTATATATAATACGTTATACTCGCTTAAAATACACGTTACGTATGTATGTTACATACACGTTAAACTTTTTTTAACGTGTAAAACAATATTAAAATGTTTAAAAAGATTATACACGTGGTGTATGGCATGTAAACCTTTCCTATTGTTGATAGTGTACATACATTACGAGAAAAACACAACAACAAGATTAATACACATCATTATATGTAAAAAGTGTTACAGTAACAAGCTATGTATCGGTTTTATATACATCTTAATGATTAGTATCTCATATGTTATAGTCTACTATAAAATGTTAATACTATTTTTAAAAAAGATGTTCGTTTGTTTTTATTGTGCATAGTTATGCACATTGTTATCGTATATTTAAGGAAAGGTATACGCATATATAGAACTATTACGTGTAAAGTAAATTAAAGGTATACGTGTACATGTATGTATAACATACAGAGTGTATAGGACTATATACACCCATAGTGTAATATGTAACCTTTCCTATATTAATTAAATTCTGTTATTCCATGTATTCAAACAATACAAAAAAAACATTGAAATAACATGTAGTAATGTACTCACGTTACGTTGTAGCATACGTTTAGAAAGTTATAAACGTACAAACTTACTTAGTAATGCATGTAAGTTTACCACACATTTTATGTTAATGTAAACACCATATATCTTTCCTCTAAAATTTATACTGTACTATCTACGTAAAAACAAAACTTAACATATCTTTTACTAACCAGTACACTTATTTTATACTACAACCATTACTTTATAATACCTTACGTATATACGTTAATATAGTGTTTACTCTATGTTGTTTACGTTATAAAATTAAGTGCAATACACTTGCATGTTAATATAAAAACTATAAAAATTAGTGTATAACACATTATGTTTACATATTGTAATAATATAGCGCGTAAGAACCTTTCCTAAAAAAAATTAAATGCATGTAATTTCACCAAACAAAAAACAAAGAAAAAAAAGTATATAATAATGAAAGATATTGTTTAAACGTTTTTATAGTATCACTACAACAAATAACGTTATACGTGTATGTGTTATAAACGAGAACAAGCTAAAAACGAAAGCACATATTACTGTGTGTATTTACAAGCATGCATGCTGTTATTTTGAGATTGTTATATAATTTATATGCGTACACTATATGGAAAGGTTCTGCGTAAGTTTAACATTACATGTTTACATTACATAATAGTAATTTGTTATTAAGTATGTTTAAACAATTTTAGTACAGCAAACTGTCATAGGAAAGATATACATTCTGTAGTAGTTATACATAAGTAATATGTACATAATCGCCAACAAAAGTAAATAATAAGGAAAACAGCATTTCATTTTTGTTTTTATTATAACATGTAACATTGTAGTAATGTAAGAAAGATACTATGTTATACAACCTATATGTATATTGTAAGCTCTTATACACTTTGTTATATAAATATTTCTTTTTATTTTTTTGTGATAACATTTAATACGTTTAGAATACACATATGTGGAAAGGTGGCACTTACCGCCGTGTATATACTTGTATGTACAAGTTAGTTAATACACTTGTATACTATAATATGTAATAATGTACATTGTAGGTAGTAATGTAACCTTTCCCCGAGAATACACACCATCCCATTTAATCGTAAACTTATCTGTAACAGATTAAATATTATAGTGTGTTAAAAACATAAATGTGTCGTGTATGTATAATCGTATTTTACATTATTAATGACATACATGTATTTATATATAACATGCTAGGTATGTTGTTTTAATTTACTCGTAACATATTTCATGTGTATTTAAGTGCGCGTATACTAAATACCTTTCCTATTTATATATGGTGTACGTATATTTAAACAAACAAAAAAATAGAATAACAAGAACATGATATAATTTATTTTGTTTAATTCTGGTGAACATATATAAAAAAGTAATAGATGTCTTTATTGTATTTTATGTATACTTACTTTGTAAAAGTATTGTATAATGTTAAACATTCTCAATAGTGTAAGTTTCCTAATACATAGCCGGTAAGTAACAATACCGGGTATTAAGTTTATACATGTACGAGAATACCTTTCATCTTTTTTAGTATACAGACCTGTAACAAACAATATATCAAGCACTGTATGTTGCTAACTACTTTTAACACATGTATGTAAATAATTATTACAGTAGATTTCTTTATGTTATTGCAAACTTAACCTGTATAATTTATACGTTACATGTTTTCCGAGATAAGTAACCTTTCCCAGTGTTAATAATATTCTAACATATAACTCGGTATACCTCGTAATGTAATTCATTGAAATTTATATATACGTCGTATGCCATCAATACTAAATATGTACTTATTAATATATATGTTATTACTTTTAATAATAAAAGCAATTATTAATAAAAAAATATAGTTACACTTACTTCTTTATTTAACTTTATATGAAAAACATTTGAAATAACCGTATGTTTAAACCTTTCCTACGCGTTAATAATACCATACATTGCAAAACAACAAAACAATAAAACATCCGTGACGTACCTTATACCGGATATAATTTTATTATTTTGTTGTTTACACATTACTGTAAATAACATAACTTATACATTACAATTTATGCAATAATACATTACATGTATACCGTATATGACGTTCATGTGTTTGTGTTTTTGTAGTAACATTACTATAATATATTATATGGGAAAGGTTTAGTCCGCTTGTAATAATATTCAACCCCTTTGTAAAAACTTGTATAAATATAAAAATGTTAGTACACGTTAAATCACGTTACTAATATTTACAGGTGATGAATTTTATGCTAATATAAATAATGTAAGCGATCATACCATACATGTAGCTTTATACTTTGCTTGGTTGTTATTTATTAAAGTTAACAACATCCAATACGAGGAAAGGTATATGTACAAAGTATGTTGTGATATATTACGCTTGTTACGTTATAGTATACACAATACGTATATTAATATTAATACTGTTTGCTTACAAGTTACGGGTACGTACACGACCTTTCCATTGTATGTAGTTTATAATACGTATTACGGAACAACCATTATAAATTAACATGACATAGTTATACTCGTAGATCGACATCATTTAATTTATAATGTATTATTTACGTATACATGTGTACACGAATATGCTTATTATTATATAAATTTAATTACTGTAATTACATATAGTTTTTATTTACACCTTACACTTTACATGGATGTATTACATACGACATATTATACACCTTTCCTATTAGTACATTATTAACGTTACCGATAGGTTATAAAAAGTATAAACTCGTTTTTATAAATTTTAATAAACACATATTAAATTATCATCTGTAACAAGCTGCTTTTAACGTTACCGCACAAGTAAGTGTTTAAGTGCGAGAAATTAAACATAATATAAACACGATTGTTAACAACTTATTTTTTATAAATTTTAATAACGACGTAATAATATAGCACACAAAGCCTAACACTGTAACATAACATTTATAACATTTTATAAAAATTATAAACAACGGTTTATAAAATTTTATAACAACATTGTTACTGTCTGTAATTTACCATACGTAGCGACTTATTTTTACGGAAAGGTATAGAATGTATGATTTTAAGTGTAAACTTATAATTTTTATAAACGTAACGTAATACATTAATAAAACACCATACGTAGCGACCTGTTTTTATAAGTATACGTAAAATGTCATGCTACGTAGCGTAAACTGTAACGTCGTTAAAATTTTATAAGTAACCGTTATAAATTACCGGCTGTAACAAGCTATTTTTAGGATAATTTAAAAATAAGCGTTTAAGTGCGATAAATATCACACGGTGGAAAACATGACTCTTAGCGGCTATTTTTTTATAAATTTTTATAACGACGCAATGATACAGCCGGTAAATAATAACAATTTATAAAAACGTTTATAAAATTTTATAAAACGCATAAAAAAATTTTATAAACATTTATAAAAATTTTATAAATTTATAAAAAAATTTTATAAAATTTATAAAAATGTC
>Ga0193963_1001910_pt1 | contig 10035 bp, 11 predicted proteins | sample FB_6_MG_FD_140359 | JGI IMG/M metagenome (GOLD analysis project Ga0193963, IMG submission 140359) | Microbial mat bacterial communities from the Broadkill River, Lewes, Delaware, United States - FB_6_MG | ecosystem: Environmental > Aquatic > Freshwater > River > Microbial mats | place: USA...
AAGAAAGAATTCTCCATTTATATTTGTAGTAGTTTTATTTAAAAGTTTTCCTTTTTTAGAAAAAAGATAAATCGGTAAATTATTAATAGGGTATATATCATTGGTAACGATTCCAGAAAAAAGATAAAAGTTTTTATTTAAGATGTAAATATTATTAGAATCATGATTAGAAAAATCTTGCATTATAATTTTAGAGGAATATCCTATTTTATTTATAGTGATAATATTAATTCCATCAGTATAAGGAATATTAAATTTTCCAAAATCATCTGAAGTTGTACTTGATTTTTGTTTTGTGAGTTTATTTTTAATTTTTATATTACAGAGTTTAATAGGATTAAAATTTTCATCTAAAATTTTACCTTTAATTTTTTTATTATTAAGAAAAGATATAAAAATTTTTTTATTTTTTGATATAAAAAGATTTTTTTTAAAAGAATTTTGATACTCATCAGAAAATAAGAAAGTATAATTTCCCTTTTCAAGCTTTAGTGAAGCTTTAGAGTCATTAAAAAAAAATGGATTATTTTCTTCATAATAAATATAACCGTTAGGTGTATCGAACTCAAAATCAATTTTAAACTTATCACAAAAGGAATTAACAGTTAAAAACAAAAATAAAAATATACGAAAATAAACATAATTAAAAGAATTCATATTAAAACTCCTAACGATAAAAAAAATAAACTATTAAAACATAAAAAAAAAAATGATTATATACAAATTATATCATTTTTTTTTATTGAGACCAATTTTATTTTAAAGTTAATCAATTTATGTTATAATTGTTGTAAAAAAGCAATAAAGAGAAGGGAAGTTCTTAAATGGATATATTTGATGAAAAAGAGAAAGTAAGAGTAAAACTTCAAAATTTACAAATAGAAAAAAATTATTATTTAGGAGAATTTAAAGAAAATATTATTATCGCTGTAAAAAAGCAAGACTTAAACGACAAAATAAATAAAGATGTTTTTAAATTAATGGAAAGAAAAGATGCTAACCTTTTAAAGATAAGTAGACAAATTAATTTGAAAATAGTAAAGGAATACATTCAATATGCAGAGAAAATAGGACTTAATTATAGATTGGTAGATGGGATTTCTTTTTCGAGTGAAATAGGAATGGTATTAGTTTCCAAGGAAATATTAGATAATGGAAAAGAAAATATAATTTTAGAAAGTAAAAAAGACAAATATCTAAGTAGAGGATTGTCTCCTATTTATGCAAAATATGAAGGAAAAAAAATTTGTAGAAAACATTTTACTTTATTACAAAAAAAATATTCAGAAAATATAGAAAATTTTTCAGAAATTAAAATGGTAGATAAATTACTCGGAATAAAATGTCCTATATGTCAAGAAGAAGGAGAAAAAAAAGAATGAGTGTAGAAGCTTTTAAGATAATTGGAGGAAAAGAAATAAAAGGAGTATTAAAAGTTGAGGGATCAAAAAATGCGTCATTACCAATTTTTATAGCAACCTTAATAGAGCAAGGAGTATATGTATTAAAAAACGTTCCAAATCTTATGGATATAAGAACATTAATAAAGCTTTTAGAAAGTTTAGGCTTAATTGTAGAAAAACTAGATAAAAATTCATATAGAATAATTAATAATGGAATTAAAAATATAGAGGCTTCTTATGAACTTGTAAAGAAAATGAGAGCATCATTTTTAGTGATGGGACCAATGTTATCAAATGGTGGAAAGGCAAAGGTATCTTTACCAGGAGGATGTGCGATAGGAGCAAGACCTGTAGATTTACATCTAAAGGGATTTGAAGCTTTAGGAGCTGAAATAGTAATAGATCATGGATATGTTCAAGCTGAAATTAAAGAAAAAAAACTGAAAGGAAATAAAATAATATTAGATTTCCCAAGTGTTGGAGCAAGTGAAAACATAATTATGGCAGCAGTAAAAGCCAAAGGAATAACTATAATAGAAAATGTAGCGAGAGAACCTGAGATAGATGATTTGTGTAATTTTTTGAATAAAATGGGGGCAAAAATTTCAGGGTTAGGTACAGGTAGAATAGAAATAGAAGGTGTTGAAAAATTAAAACCTTGCGATTATTCAATTATGCCAGACAGGATAGTTGCAGGAACTTTTATAATTGCTTCTATAATGTTTAATGGTAAAATTAAAGTTGAGGGAGTCGAGCCGAAATGTTTAGAAAGTTTTTTAATGAAGCTCACTGAAATGGGGTTAAAATATGAATTTGATTCAAAAGGGTTATTTGTAGTTAAATCAAAACTAGAAAATATGGAAGGGACAAAAGTAACAACAATGCCTTATCCTGGTTTTCCAACAGATTTACAATCTCCTTTAATGACTTTAATGTGCCTGGTAAAAGGAAATAGTGAAATTAAAGAAACTATTTTTGAAAATAGATTTATGCATGTTCCGGAATTAAATAGAATGGGAGCAAATATAACTGTTGAGAAAAATATAGCAATAATAAAAGGAATAAAAGAATTTTCAGCAGCGAAAGTAATGGCTAGTGATCTTAGAGCAGGAGCAGCTCTTGTGTTAGCAGCTTTGAAATCTGATGGAGAAACCATAGTAAATAGAATATATCATATTGATAGAGGTTACGAAGCTTTAGAAGAAAAATTAAAGCTCATAGGTGGAGATATTTCAAGAATAAAAGAAGAAATATAAATTAAAGGAGAAATATGGAAAAGATAATAGGGTTAAACCCAGTAATGGAAGTTTTGGAAAATAAAGAAAAAAACATAGAAAAAATTGAGATATTTCAAGGACTAAAAGAAGAAAAAGTTAAGCTAATAAAAATGAAAGCTTCTAAAAGAAATATAAGAATTCAGTATATAAAGAAAAAAGTAGACAATTCTCAAGGAGTGGTTGCTTATATTTCATCCTATGATTATTATAAGAAATTAGGAGAATTTATAGAGAAAATAGCTTCTAAAAAAAAGGATATAATATTAGTTTTAGATGGAGTTCAAGATCCTAGAAATTTTGGAGCAATAATAAGAAGCGCTGAAATATTTGGTGTTTCAGGAATAATAATTCCAGAAAGAAATTCTGTGAAAATAAATGAAACTGTTGTAAAAACTTCAACTGGGGCGATAGAGTATGTCGACATTATTAAAGTTGTAAATATATCTCAAGCTTTAGAAAAGTTTAAAAAAATAGGTTATTGGGTATATGGAGCGGAAGGAAGCGGAACTATAGACTATAATCAAGAAAAATATCCAGAAAAAACAATATTAGTTTTAGGAAGTGAAGGATTTGGAATAAGAAAAAAAGTTAAAGAAAATTGTGATATTTTAATAAAAATACCAATGCATGGCAAAATAAATTCATTGAATGTTTCAGTTGCGGGGGGAATATTATTATCAGAAATAGCTAAATTTGTTTACTAAAGATAATAGGAGGTATCATGGATTCATTTGAAGTTGAAGCTTTAATAAAAGCTAAATCAGGAGATAATGAAAGTTTTGAAATATTATTAAAAAAATATGAAAAATATATATATATGAATACGAAAGATTATTATTTGATAGATGGAGAAAGAGAAGATTTAATTCAAGAAGGGATGATAGGTTTGCTAAAAGGGATTAAGAGTTTTGATTTTAGTAAAGAGGTATCTTTTAAAACCTTTGTGATTATGTGTATGAGAAGACAAATAATTTCAGCATTAAAAAATTCAAATTCTAAAAAAAATCAAGTTTTAAATGTTATGTATGTTACCGAAGATGAAAAAATAAAAGAAAAAATATTTAAAGAAAAGGCTCCAAATGCAGAAGAAATATTTATATATAAAGAGCTAATGCAAGAGTTTAAGACTTATTCTGAAAAACATTTTAGTGAATTAGAAAAAAAGGTACTGAGATATTTAATAAAAGGTTATTCTTATGGAGAAATTGCACAGATTTTAAAGAAATCAAATAAAACAATAGACAATACTTATCAACGTATAAAATTAAAAGTAAAAAAATGGTTGAAAAGTTTAAATAATATATAGGAGGAAGAAATGAAAGAGTACAATTTTAAAGAAGTTGAAGAAAAATGGCAAGAAAAATGGAACCAAAATAATCTCTTTAAAACTGAAAACACAGTTGAAAATAAGGAAAATTATTATGTTCTAGTTATGCTACCTTATCCTTCTGGGAAATTACATGTAGGGCATGCAAGAAATTACACTATAGGAGATGTTATTTCAAGATATAAAAGGATGAAGGGATATAATGTTCTCCAACCTATGGGATGGGACTCATTTGGACTTCCGGCAGAAAATGCAGCTATTCAAAATGGAGCACATCCAGCTATTTGGACAAAATCAAACATAAAAAATATGAAAAGACAATTAAAATTAATGGGATTATCATATGATTGGGATAGAGAAATAGCAAGTTATACTCCAGAATATTATAAATGGAATCAATGGATATTTAAAAAATTCTATGAGAAAGGGTTAATTTATAAAAAGAAATCTACAGTTAATTGGTGTCCTGATTGTCAAACGGTTTTAGCTAACGAACAAGTTGAGGATGGGAAATGTTGGAGACATTCTAAAACTCAAGTTATTCAAAAAGAATTAGAACAATGGTTTTTTAAGATAACAGATTATGCAGATGAATTATTAGATGGACATAAAGAACTTAAAGGTGGATGGCCAGATAAAGTTTTAGCAATGCAAAAAAACTGGATTGGAAAATCTTATGGAACAGAAATAGTATTTACTGTTGAAGAAACAGGAGAAAAATTACCAATGTTTACAACAAGAATAGATACTATATATGGAGTAACTTATGCAGTAGTGGCCCCAGAGCATCCTATTGTTGATAAAATAATAGAAAATAATAATGCTTTAAAAAATAAGATAGAAGCAATGAAGAATACTGATATAATAGAAAGAACAGCAGAAGGAAAAGAAAAAACGGGTGTAGCTACAGGGTGGCATGTTATAAATCCTGTGAATGGAGAAAAAGTTCCTTTATGGATAGCTGATTATGTATTAATGAATTATGGAACAGGTGCAGTTATGGCAGTACCTTCTCATGATGAAAGGGATTTTGCATTTGCTAAAAAATATGATTTGCCAATGAAAGTTGTAATTAATCCTAAGGGGCAAGAAGAAATTATAGATATAAATGAAATGACGGAAGCATTTATAGAAGTTGGACAGTTAGTTAATTCTGGGGAATTCAATGGTATAAATTCTAAAAAAGCAATAGGAATAATAGCTGCTTATGTTGAAGAAAATGGCTGGGGAGAAAAGACAGTAAAATATAGATTAAAAGATTGGGGAATTTCAAGACAAAGATATTGGGGAACTCCTATTCCAGCGTTGTATTGTGAGAAATGTGGAATGGTTATGGAAAAAGATGAGAATTTACCAGTTAAATTACCTGAAGATATTGAGTTTACAGGAAATGGAAACCCTATAGAAACTTCAGAAGAGTATAAAAACGCAATATGTCCTATATGTGGAGGACCAGCAAGAAGAGAAACAGATACAATGGATACATTTGTAGATTCTTCATGGTATTTTTTAAGATATTGTGATCCTAAAAATGAGGCAGCTCCATTTAGTAAAGAAATTGTAGATAAGTGGTTTCCAGTAAGCCAATATATAGGGGGAGTAGAACATGCTGTTATGCATTTGTTGTACGCGAGATTTTTCCATAAAGCTCTAAGAGATATCAACTTAGTTTCTTCAGATGAACCTTTTAAAAGACTTTTAACTCAAGGAATGGTACTTTCTAATTCTTATTTTTCAGAAAAACAAAATAAATTTATGTTTTTAGATGAAGTAGATTTAAAAGGGGAAAAAGCTTATTCTAAAAAAACAGGCGAAGAACTTTTAGTAAAAATGGAAAAAATGTCAAAGTCTAAAAATAATGGTGTTGATCCTGAAGAAATAATGTCAAAATATGGAGCTGATGCAGTTAGATTATTTATCATGTTTACAGCTCCTCCAGAAAGAGAATTAGAATGGAATGAGAATGGACTTTCTGGAGCATCTAGATTTTTAAATAGAGTTTGGAGAATAATTGTTGAAAATAAATCTTATATTTCAGAAGAAAAAGCAGATTATTCTAAAGCTTCAAGAGAAGACAAGGCATTAGTGAGAAAATTACATCAAACTATAAAAAGAATAACAGACTCTATAGAAGATAATTATCATTTTAATACAGCTATTGCAGGAACTATGGAACTTGTAAATGAAGTTTATTCATATAGAGCTAACGTGCTTGGAACAGAAAAAGAAACAAGTGAATCTAAAAAAATATTTGGAGAAACAATAAGAGATATAGTTATAATGCTTTCGCCTTTTACTCCTCATTTTACATCAGAATTATGGGAAGAGATTGGAGCAGAAGAAAACTTATTTGATATTACTTGGCCAGAATATGATGAAAAATTAACAATTTCTGATGAAGCGACAATAGCGATTCAAGTTAATGGGAAAATGAGAGGATCAATAACAGTTGATTTAAATGCTACAAAGGAAGAAATAGAGGGGAAAGCTTTTGAAGTAGAAAATGTGAGAAAGCATATTACGGATAAACAAGTTGTTAAAGTAATTGTAATACCTAAAAAAATAGTTAACATAGTAGTTAAATAGAAAAAAAGGTATATTTTTTTTAGGTGAAATAGTATAATAAAAACGTTGAAAAAAATATTTAGGAGATGATAGAATGAACATTATGTTATTTGGAGCTCCCGGAGCGGGAAAAGGAACACAAGCAAAATATATTATAGAAAAATACGGGATTCCTCAAATTTCAACAGGAGATATGCTTAGAGCAGCTGTTAGCGCAGGAACACCAATGGGACTTGAGGCTAAGGCTTGTATGGAATCAGGAAAATTAGTTTCGGATGAAATTATAGTAGGAATAATAAAAGATAGATTATTAATGGAAGATTGTAAAAAAGGATTTATTTTAGATGGTTTTCCTAGAACTTTAGCTCAAGCAGAAGCTTTAGAAAAATTAATGACAGAAATGAAAATTTCTTTAGATAAAGTTATATCTTTAAATGTTCCAGATGAATTAATAGTAGGAAGAGTTATAGGAAGAAGAGTATGTAAATCATGTGGAGGATCTTTCCATGTTAAATTTAACCCATCTAAAAAAGAAGGAATTTGTGATTTCTGTGGGAAAACTTTAGTACAAAGAAAAGATGATAATGCAGAAACAGTAGAAAAAAGACTATCAGAATATCATGCACAAACAGCTCCTTTATTTGATTTCTATAAAGAAAGAGGAATTATGGAAGAAATTGATGGAACTAAAGACATAAAAGAAATAACACAAGATATATTTAAAATTTTAGGATAGTTATTAAGGAAGGACTGAAAATGGCAGTTATTATAAAAACTATAGATGAAATAAAAAAAATAAAAGAAGCAAATCAGATAATAGCTAGACTTTATCAAAATATATTACCTGAATATATAAAACCAGGAATATCAACAAAAGAATTAAATAAAATAATTGAAGATTATATAGTATCTCAAGGAGCTATTCCAGGAACAATAGGAGTTCCTGGAATATATGATCCTTTTCCTGCAGGAGCATGTATTTCTGTAAATGAAGGAGTTGTACATGGAATTCCTAGTGAAAATATAGTATTAAAAGAGGGAGATATCGTAAGTATAGATACGGTAACTATATTAGACGGTTATTATGGAGATGCAGCAATAACATATCCTGTTGGTCAAATAGATGAAGAAGCAAAAAGATTATTAGAAGTGACTAAAAAATCTAGAGAAATAGGAATAGAAGCAGCAGCAGTTGGTAACAGGCTAGGAGATATAGGTCATGCGATTCAAAGATATGTTGAATCTCAAGGGTTTACAGTAGTAAGAGATTATGCCGGTCATGGAGTTGGAAAAGCTATGCATGAAGATCCTTGTGTTCCAAATTATGGAAGAAAAGGAAGAGGATTAAAAATAGAAAATGGAATGGTATTAGCTATTGAACCAATGGTTAATGAGGGTAGTTACAAAATTAAGATGTTAGATGATGGATGGACAGTAGTAACAAAAGATGGGAAGAGATCAGCACATTTTGAACATTCAATAGCAATTGTTGATGGAAAACCATTGGTGTTAAGTAAATTAGACTAAAAAAAAAAGAAAATTATATGGACTTTTTTTATTAGATATGTTATCATAATATGAATTTCTGTTCGATAGGAGGAAATATGTCAAAGAAAGATGTTATCGAATTAGAAGGAACTATTTTAGAAACCCTTCCAAATGCGATGTTTCAAGTTAAGTTAGAAAATGGACACACAATACTAGGTCACATATCAGGAAAAATGAGAATGAATTACATTAAAATTTTACCTGGAGATACAGTAACTGTTCAAATTTCACCTTATGATTTATCAAGAGGAAGAATAGTTTATAGAAAAAAATAGTTTTTTTAATCACGAAAGAGGAGGTAGAGATGAAAGTAAGAACATCAATTAAACCTATTTGTGACAAATGTAAAGTAATTAGAAGACATGGTAAAATAAGAGTTATATGCGAAAACCCTAAGCATAAACAAGTTCAAGGGTAGTTAAAACTTTGAATTTTACTAAGCTAAAAAGTATTTTACTAAGAGGAACAAATGTAGTACTGACATTGGAAGTACTGTAAAGACATGTTGAGCTGTAGAGCTTGTGCTTATGAAAATAAGGCATGTCGAAGAAAGTGTTAGCTAACCACAGAAGTTAGCAATATATAAATTTTTGTGAATAGGAGGAACCAAATTGGCTAGAATAGCAGGAGTAGATATTCCTAGAAATAAGAGAGTTGAAATCTCACTAACTTATATTTACGGGATTGGAAGAAAAACTTCTCAAAATGTTTTAACTCAAGCAGGCGTTGATTCTGACACAAGAGTAAAAGATTTAACTGAAGAAGAATTAAACAAAATTAGAGGAATCATCGATGGATTAAGAGTTGAAGGAGATTTAAGAAAAGAAGTTAGATTAGCAGTTAAGAGACTTTTAGACATTAGATGTTACAGAGGATTAAGACACAAAATGCACTTACCAGTAAGAGGACAAAAATCAAAAACTAATGCAAGAACAGTAAAAGGTCCTAAGAAAATGGTTAAAAGATAATTAAATTTATCAAAATTTAGAATTAGAAAGTAAGGAGGGAGCTAAATTGGCTAAAAAAGTAGCTAAAGTTAAAAAGAAATTAAAAAGTATTCCTAGCGGAGTAGCTCATATACATTCAACATTCAATAATACAATTATCGCTATTACTGATCCAGAAGGAAGAGTAGTTAGTTGGAAATCAGGTGGAACTTCAGGGTTCAAAGGAACTAAGAAGGGAACTCCATTTGCAGCTCAAATAGCAGCAGAACAAGCAGCTCAAGTAGCAATGGACAATGGAATGAAAAAAGTTGAAGTTAAAGTAAAAGGACCTGGTTCTGGAAGAGAAGCTTGTGTAAGATCATTACAAGCAACTGGATTAGAAGTTACTAAGATTACAGATGTAACACCAGTTCCACATAATGGATGCAGACCACCAAAAAGAAGAAGAATGTAACCTAGTCATAATTTAGATGACAATTTAAACGAAGGAGGAATATTTGAGAGATGGCAAGAAATAGACAGCCTATATTAAAAAAATGTAGAGCACTTGGAATTGAGCCTATAGTTTTAGGAGTTAACAAAACTTCAAAAAGAGGATTCAGACCAAACGCAAATAGAAAACCTACAGAGTATGCAATACAATTAAGAGAAAAACAAAAAGCAAGATTCATATACAATGTAATGGAAAAACAATTTAGAAAACTTTATGAAGAAGCAACAAGAAAAGACGGGGTAACTGGTTTAGTATTAATTCAGTTTCTTGAAAGAAGATTAGAAAATGTTGTTTATAGATTAGGTTTTGCAAAAACTAGAAGACAAGCTAGACAAATAGTTTCACATGGACATATTGCAGTTAATGGAAGAAAAGTAAATATAGCATCTTATAGAGTTAAAGTTGGAGATGTTGTTTCTGTAATAGAGAATTCTAAGAACTTAGATCTAGTTAAAGAAGCTGTTGAAGCAGTAGC
>Ga0193963_1001911_pt1 | contig 10025 bp, 21 predicted proteins | sample FB_6_MG_FD_140359 | JGI IMG/M metagenome (GOLD analysis project Ga0193963, IMG submission 140359) | Microbial mat bacterial communities from the Broadkill River, Lewes, Delaware, United States - FB_6_MG | ecosystem: Environmental > Aquatic > Freshwater > River > Microbial mats | place: USA...
AACATTAAGAGCTGACATTGGATATGGTTTTGCAGAAGCAAATACAACATATGGTAAAGTTGGAGTTAAAGTTTGGATCAATAATGGTGAAGTTCTTCCAACAAGAGCACCAAAAACAGCAGAATAGAGCACTTAAGTGTAGGAAGGAGGAATACGAATGTTAATGCCTAAAAGAGTTAAGCGCCGTAAAGTTCAGAGAGGTAGAATGAAGGGTAAAGCGCTTAAAGGAAATAAAGTAACATATGGTGAATTTGGTTTACAATTATTAGAACCAGCATGGATAACATCAAATCAAATCGAAGCGGCAAGACGTGCTATGACAAGACACGTTAAAAGAGGTGGTAAGATTTGGATTAAAATCTTCCCAGATAAGCCTGTAACAAAACAGCCAGCTGAGACTCGTATGGGTAAAGGTAAGGGTTCTCCAGAATATTGGGTAGCCGTAGTTAAGCCTGGAAGAGTAGCTTTTGAAATGGCTGGAGTATCGGAAGAATTAGCTAGAGAAGCTATGCGTCTAGCTGCAAATAAATTGCCTGTAAAATGCAAATTCGTAACACGTCAAGAGGGTGGTGAAGCAAATGAGAGCTAGTGATTTACGTGAGTTAACTGCTCAGGAATTAAATAACAAATTAGGTGAATATAAATCAGAATTGTTTAATTTAAGATTTCAACTAGCTACAGGGCAGTTAGAAAATCCTATGAGAATTAAGCAAGTAAGAAAAGATATTGCAAGAGTAAAAACTATTGCAAGAGAAAAAGAATTAAACGCATAAAGATCATAGCGAAAGGAGGATTATGATGGCTAGAGCGTACAGAAAGACAAGAGTTGGTCGTGTAGTAAGCGACAAGATGGATAAAACTATAGTAGTTGCTATTGAAACGTTTGTTGCTCATCCTCTTTATGGAAAACAAGTAAAGAGAACAACAAAATTCAAAGCACATGATGAAAATAACGAATGTGGTCAAGGTGATACTGTTAAAATAATGGAAACTAGACCATTGAGTAGAGATAAAAGATGGAGATTAGTTGAAATACTAGAAAAAGCAAAATAATCCTGTCAGTAACGAAGGGAGGGTATAAAAATGATTCAACAAGAAACTCGATTAAAAGTTAGCGATAACTCAGGCGCAAAAGAAATATTGTGTATAAAGGTATTAGGCGGCAGTAAAAGAAAGTATGCTGGCGTTGGCGATATTATAGTTGCAGCTGTTAAAAGTGCAACACCAGGTGGCGTTGTTAAAAAAGGTGAGGTTGTTAAGGCTGTTGTTGTTCGTACTAAGAGAGCAGTGAGAAGAGAAGACGGAAGCTACATCTCATTTGATGAAAATGCAGCAGTTATTATCAAGCAAGATAAAACACCTGTAGGAACTCGTATCTTTGGACCTGTAACAAGAGAATTACGTCAGGGACAATTTATGAAGATCTTATCATTAGCACCTGAAGTACTATAGAAGGAGGTGTAGTTATGCATATTAAAAAAGGTGATACAGTAGTTGTAATCTCAGGAAAAGATAAAGGGAAAAAAGGAAAAGTTCTTTCTTGCTACCCTAAAAAAGATAGAGTATTAGTAGAAGGCGCAAACATGTTAACAAAGCATGTTAAACCTAGTGCAAAAATGCAACAAGGTGGATTAGTACACCAAGAAGGTCCAATTCACGTTTCAAATGTAATGCTTTGGTCAGATAAAGACAAACAAGGTGTTAGAGTTGGTTATAAAACGTTAGAAAATGGCGATAAAGTTAGAGTAAGTAGAAAAAGTGGAGAAAATATCGATTAATACTTTTCTGCTCGGAAGGAGGTACAGAAATGCAATCACGTTTAAAAGATAAGTACAAAAATGAAGTTGTTCCAGCGTTAATGGAAAAATTTAATTATAGAAATGTGATGGAAGTTCCAAGATTGGAAAAGATCATCATCAATATGGGTGTTGGTGAAGCAAAAGACAACCCTAAAGTATTGGACAAAGCGGTTGAAGAATTATCTACAATTGCAGGTCAAAAAGCAATTGTTACTAAATCTAAGAAATCGGTAGCGAATTTTAAAATTCGTGAAGGTATGCCAATTGGCTGTAAAGTTACTTTAAGAGATCAAAAGTTATATGACTTTTATGATAAATTAGTTTCAATTTCACTTCCAAGAGTTAGAGACTTTAGAGGAGTTTCTGCAAAATCTTTTGATGGTAGAGGAAACTATGCTATTGGAATTAAAGAGCAATTGATTTTCCCTGAAATTGAATACGATAAAGTTGACAAAATCAAGGGTATGGATATAGTTGTAGTAACGACAGCTAATACAGACGAAGAAGCTAGAGAGCTATTGTCTTTAATGGGAATGCCCTTTAAAAAGTAAAGGAGGGATTTAGATGGCAAAGAAAGCGATGAAACTTAAGCAACAAAAAGTACAAAAATTTAGTACTAGAGAATATAGTAGATGTAAAATTTGTGGACGCCCTCATGCTTATCTAAGAAAATATGGAATTTGCCGTATTTGTTTTAGAGAATTAGCTTATAAGGGACAGATACCAGGTGTTAGAAAAGCAAGCTGGTAGAAATAGAATTTTATGTATGAAGGGAGGCAAACTCTATGGTAATGACTGATCCTATCGCGGACATGCTAACGAGAATTAGAAATGCAAACAATGCAAAGCATGATTCGGTAGATGTACCAGCATCGAACATTAAGAAATCTATTGCAGAATTATTGTTAGGTGAAGGCTATATTAAAGGATATGACTTTATAGAAGATGGAAAGCAAGGAGTTTTGAGAATTGAATTGAAGTACGGTGAGAACAAAGAAAAAATCATCACTGGAATCAAGAAAATTTCAAAACCAGGTTTAAGAGTATATGCTAAGAAACAAGAGATTCCTAGAGTATTAGGTGGACTTGGTATTGCAATACTTTCTACATCAAAAGGTATTATGACTGATAAAGATGCTAGAGTAAATAACGTTGGTGGAGAAGTAATCTGCTACGTATGGTAAAATAAATGCAGCTATAGGAGGTGAAATCATGTCAAGAATAGGTAATGCGCCAATAACTATTCCTGCAGGAGTAGAAGTAAAAGTTGACGAAAAGAACTTTGTAGCAGTGAGCGGAGCAAAGGGAAAATTAGAACAACAAATGAGTCGTGAGATGAAAATTGTTGTTGAAGGAAATACTATTACAGTTGAAAGACCAACTGATAACAAAAAACATAGATCATTACATGGATTAACTAGAACGTTAATTAGCAACATGGTTGTAGGTGTTTCAGAAGGATATTCTAAAACATTAGAAATCGTAGGTGTTGGTTATAGAGCAGCTAAGAAAGGTAATGAATTAGTTCTTAACTTAGGATTCTCACATCCAGTTGAGATGGCAGATCCTGAAGGAATCGAAACAGAATTGCCAAACCAAAATACAATTATTGTAAAAGGTATCGACAAGCAAAAAGTTGGTAACTATGCAGCAGTAATTAGAGATTGGAGAAAACCAGAACCTTACAAAGGTAAAGGAATTAAGTACCAGGGCGAGTACATTCGTCGTAAAGAAGGTAAGACTGGTAAGTAGAGAGAAAGGAGTGAATAAGTGTGCTTAAGAGAGTTGATAGAAAAGCAAAAAGAGTTAAAAGACATCTTAAAGCAAGAAAGAATATCCAGGGAACTCCTGCTAGACCAAGATTAAATGTGTACAGAAGTTCTAAACACATCTATGCTCAAATCATTGATGATGTAGCTGGACACACGATAGCTTCAATATCTACATTAGACACTGAGATCAAAGATCAAGTTAACTATAGTGGAAATAAAGAAGCAGCAAGAATAGTTGGAAAAGCAATTGCTGAAAGAGCAAAAGCTAAAGGTATAGAAGTAGTTGTATTTGACCGTGGAGGTTATTTATATCACGGAAGAATAAAGGAATTAGCTGAAGGAGCAAGAGAAGCTGGACTTCAATTTTAAGCAAGGGAGGTAAATTAATGCAACGTGGACGTATAGATGCAAGTCAATTAGACTTACAAGAAAAGTTGGTAAATATCAACAGAGTAACAAAGGTTGTTAAGGGTGGTAGAAACTTTAGATTCAGCGCGTTGGTTGTTGTCGGAGACGAAAATGGTCATGTTGGCGTTGGAATGAGTAAAGCATTAGAAATTCCTGATGCAATAAAGAAAGCAATCGAAGATGCTAAAAAGCATTTGGTTGAAGTTCCAATGAAAGGAACAACTATCCCTCATAGAATTGAAGGAAGTTTTGGAGCGGGTAAAGTATTATTAATGCCAGCACCAGAAGGTACTGGAGTAATAGCAGGTGGTCCTGTTCGTGCCGTACTTGAATTAGCTGGAATTTCAGATATTAGAACAAAGTCACTAGGATCAAATAACCCTAGAAATATGGTTAATGCAGTTGTTGAAGGTCTTAGTAGCTTGAAAAAAGCAGAAAAAGTTGCTAAATTAAGAGGCAAATCTGTAGAAGAAATTATAGGTTAGGGGGGAATACCTTGGCTAAAATTAAAGTTAAACAAAAAAAGAGTATTATAGGCAGAACTGAAAAGCAAATAAGAACAGTTCAAGCTTTAGGTCTTAGAAAAATAGGACAAGTTGTAGAGCAAGAAGACAACGAAAAGATTAGAGGAATGATCAATAAAGTAAGTCATATAGTTGAAGTTATCGACTAAGAAGCAGAGGAGGTGCAAGAATGAAACTACATGAATTAAAGCCGAATGCAGGTACTACTAGAAATCGTAAGAGATTAGGTAGAGGTACTGCAACAGGACAAGGTAAAACTGCAGGTAAGGGTCAAGACGGACAAAATGCACGTTCAGGTGGTGGTGTTAGACCAGGATTTGAAGGTGGACAAATGCCTTTATTTAGAAGATTACCAAAACGTGGTTTTAACAATTCAATATTTGCAACTAAATATTCAATTATCAAAATTGAAGATTTAAATGCATTTGACGATAATACGGAAGTGACTCCAGAATTATTAATCGAAGTAGGAATGATTAAAAAATTCAACGATGGAATCAAAGTGTTAGGTAATGGAGAATTGAACAAAAAGCTTGTAGTGAAAGCCCAAAAATTCAGCAAGAGTGCTGTTGAAAAGATTGAAGCTGCAGGGGGAAAAGTTGAGGTGATTTAATTGTTCACGACATTAAAAAATGCATGGAAGATACCAGATCTTAGAAAAAAGATGTTATTTACGCTTTTCATGCTAATTGTATACAGATTAGGAGCGAACATACCAATTCCGTTTATAAATGCAGATTATATCAAAGATTTATTTAATTCTGATTCTAATGGTTTATTGGGAATGTTTGATTTAATGTCTGGTGGTGCATTCAAAAGAATGACAATATTTGCATTAAATATTTATCCATATGTAACAGCATCAATTATTATTCAATTGTTGACTATAGCAATTCCAAGATTGGAAGCATTATCTCGAGAAGGTGAAGAAGGTAGAAAGAAACTTGCTCAGTTTACAAGATATGGTACAGTTATTTTTGCTTTGATCCAAGCAATCGGAATTAGTGTTGGATTATTTAACCAAGCAATTATTGAGCAGACATTTGGAGCGAAGGCAATTGTTATAATAACAATGACAGCTGGAACAGCCTTCTTAATGTGGTTAGGTGAACAAATAACTGAAAATGGTATAGGAAATGGTATTTCTTTAATCATTTTTATAGGAATCATAGCTCAATTACCGATGGCCTTATTAGATATGGGGCAATCAGTAATATCTGGAAATTTAAATCCATTACAAGCTGCATTATTTTTAGTATTAGCACTAGGTGTTATTGCTGGAATAGTTGCAATTCAAGATGGAAGCAGAAAAATTCCAGTTCAATATGCTAAAAGAGTTGTAGGACGAAAAATGTATGGTGGACAAAGTACACATATACCATTGAAAGTTCTTATGGCAGGGGTAATACCAGTAATTTTCTCTACATCATTATTGGCATTTCCACAAACTTTAGCATTTTTCTTTGATCAACAAAGTGGATTTACAATGTTTGTACAGAAGTGGTTGACTCAGAGTAGTACACCAGGGATATATGTTTACTCTACTATAAATGTATTGTTAATTATATTCTTCACATACTTCTATACTGCAATTCAATTCAACCCAGTTGATTATGCAAATAACTTGAAACAATACGGTGGATTTATTCCTGGTGTTAGACCTGGAAAACCAACAGCAGATTATTTAAACAGAGTTCTGTCTAGAATAACTATTGTAGGTGCACTTTCACTAGCTGTTATTTCAAATTTACCAGCAGTATTGACAACATTAGCAGGTTATCCGATAGGTTTCGGGGGAACTGGATTGTTAATCGTTGTAGGTGTTGCATTAGAAACGGTAAAACAAGTTGAATCTCAAATGTTAACAAGACATTATAAAGGATTCCTTAATTAAATTTAGATGTGTAATTAATCGGTTATATTTAAGGAGATGTATATTATGAGACTTATATTATTAGGTCCTCCAGGAGCCGGAAAAGGAACACAAGCATCAAAAATAGTTGAAAAATATAATATTCCACATATTTCTACAGGAGAAATATTTAGGAAAAACATAAAATCTGGAACTGAATTAGGAAAAGCCGCAAAACAATACATTGATAAAGGTATGTTAGTACCCAATGAAGTTGTTATGGGGATTATAAAGAATCGTTTAGCAGAAGTTGATTGTAAAGATGGATTTTTACTAGATGGATTCCCACGAAATGAAGTTCAAGCTAATTCTTTAGATGAAGTGTTGAATGAACTTGATATGAAACTAGACAAAGTAGTTAATATTGAAGTAGATGATCAACAATTAGTTGAAAGAATAGTTAACAGAAGAGTTTGTAACAAATGTGAGCATACGTTTCACTTAATGTTTAATAAACCAAAAGTTGAAGGCGTGTGTGATGTTTGTGGGTCAAAGCTGTACCAACGTGAAGATGATACAGTGGAAACTGTCACTAGAAGAATAAATGTTTATCATGAATTGACAAAGCCATTAATTAAGTATTATGAAAAACATGGTATAGTAGTCAATGTAGATGGCTTACAATCAATTGATCAAGTCTTTGTAGACATAGTTAAAGAGATTGGGAGCGTATAATTATGATAGAACTTAAAAGCCAACGAGAAATAGACAATATTAGAAAAGCAAGTAAGATTGTAGCTGAAGCACATCAATATATAGCTAAATTTGTTAAACCAGGAATAACAACTGCTGAGATAGATCAGAAAGTTGAAGCCTTTATAATAGAAAAAGGCGGTATACCTGCATCAAAAGGTTATGGTGGATTTCCAGGATCGATTTGTTTATCAATAAATGAAGAAGTGGTGCATGGTATTCCAGGATCACGAATCGTTAATGATGGTGATATTGTTTCGGTGGATATAGTAGTAAGTTTAAATGGATATTATGGAGACGCTGCTCGAACTATAGCAGTAGGGAATGTATCAGACGCTGCGAAGAAACTTATAGAAGTTACTGAGCAAAGTTTTTTTGAAGGTATTAAATATGCAAAAGAAGGTTATAGACTTTCTGATATATCAAATGCTATACAAACATATGTTGAAAATCAGAATTTTTCTGTTGTTAGAGATTATGTAGGTCATGGTATTGGTAAAAAAATGCATGAAGATCCTCAAATTCCTAATTTTGGACCTCCGAATAGAGGACCAAGATTGAAAAAAGGAATGGTACTTGCCATAGAACCTATGGTTAATGAAGGCGTTTTCCAAGTTAGAACTTTGGGTGATGATTGGACAGTAGTAACGGCTGATGGAAAGCTATCAGCACATTATGAGAATACGTTAGTTATTACTGACGGTGATCCAGAAATTTTAACTGTATTGTAGGAGGTTATAATGCTAACCACAGAATTAGTTCGTCTAGGTCAAATAGTTAAATCTATTGCAGGGCGAGACAGAGGTCGAGTGTTTATAATTACTAAAATTGTAGACGAAAGCTATGTATTAGTTGTAGACGGAGATTTGAGAAGAATATCGAATCCAAAAAGGAAGAAGATAATGCATTTACAAATTACGAATACAGTACTTGAGGAATTATTGGATGATTTGAACAATCAAAAACTTCAAGATGCTCAAGTTAGAAAGACGCTTGATGTATACAAATTGAAAGGAATGGGGGTTAAATAACCTTATGTCCAAACAAGATGTCATAGAATTAGAAGGAACTGTAGTTGAGGCATTACCAAATGCTATGTTTAAAGTGAAATTAGAAAACGACCACATAGTACTAGCTCACATATCAGGCAAATTAAGAATGAATTTTATAAGAATTCTTCCTGGTGATCACGTTACGCTTGAATTATCTCCTTATGATCTAACGAGGGGAAGAATCACTTGGAGGAAGAAGTAATAAGGAGGGATTACAGCATGAAAGTAAGACCATCAGTTAAAAAGATTTGTGAAAAATGTAAAGTTATACGAAGAAAAGGTAAAGTAATGGTTATTTGTGAAAACCCTAAGCACAAGCAAGTACAAGGCTAGTATAGGATAGGAGGTGTGAGTTAATGGCCAGAATAGCAGGTATCGACTTGCCAAGAGAGAAAAGAGTAGAAATTGGTTTGACGTATATTTATGGAATCGGTCGTTCAAGATCGAATGAAATTCTAGCAAAAACTAATGTTAATCCAGAAACAAGAATTAAGGATCTTACTGAAGATGAAGTTTCTAAATTAAGAACTGAAATCGGAGAGTACACAGTTGAAGGTGATTTAAGAAGAGAAATCGCAATGGATATCAAACGTCTTAGAGACATCAACTGTTTCCGTGGAATCAGACATAAAAAAGGTCTTCCAGTTCGTGGACAAAACACAAAGAATAATGCTAGAACACGAAAAGGACCTAAGAAATTAGCAAGTAAGAAGAAAAAGAAATAATAAGAAATGCTAGAGTAAAGGAGGGATTAGCATGGCAGCAAAGAAAGTAGCACGTAAAACTCGTGTGAAAAAAAGAGCACGTAAGAACATTGAAAAAGGACAAGCACATATTAAATCAACGTTCAATAATACTATAATTACAATTACAGACATGAGCGGAAATGTAATTGCATGGGCTAGTGCTGGCCAATTAGGATTTAAAGGTTCAAAGAAATCTACACCATTTGCAGCTCAAATGGCAGCAGAGCAAGCATCAGCGCAATCAATGGAACATGGACTTAAAACTGTAGAAGTTTTTGTAAAAGGTCCTGGATCAGGTAGAGAAGCGGCAATTAGATCGCTTCAAGCTGCTGGATTAGAGGTTACGTTGATTAAAGATGTTACTCCAGTTCCTCATAATGGTTGTAGACCACCAAAGAGAAGAAGAGTATAATTGAGAAACATGAGTGTTTCACACCCTCAATTAAATATTAGATAAGGAGGGGCATAATGATAGAAATAGAAAAACCAAAGATTGAATTAGTTGATAAAAGAGAAGATAATTCTTATGGCAAGTTTATAGTGGAGCCGTTGGAAAGAGGATATGGAACTACTTTGGGAAATGCCCTTAGAAGAATTCTATTATCTTCGTTACCAGGTGCAGCGATTTCTTCTATTAGAATTCAAAATATTTATCATGAATTTTCTACAATTCCAGGAGTTGCAGAAGATGTTACAGAAATTATTTTGAATTTAAAAGAATTGACAGCTATGATGACTACAGATGAGCCACAGACACTAATCATAGACACAAAAGAATCAGGTGAAATTTTAGCGAGTGATATTATCGTACCTTCTGATGTAGAGATCTTAAATAAAGATCTACATATAGCTACATTAGAAAAAGGTTCTCATTTGTATATGGAAATGCAAATGGTTAAAGGACGAGGTTATGTTCCTGCAGAAAATAATAAAAGCGAAAATGATCCAATTGGAGTTATTCCAATTGATTCAATTTTCACACCTGTGAAGAAAGTCAACTATAACGTGGAAAGTACACGTGTAGGTGAAAGTGCAGATTATGATAAATTAGTACTTGAAGTTTGGACTGATGGAAGTATTAGCCCAGAGGAATCAACTTCATTAGGTGCTAAAATTATG
>Ga0193963_1001919_pt1 | contig 10001 bp, 1 predicted proteins | sample FB_6_MG_FD_140359 | JGI IMG/M metagenome (GOLD analysis project Ga0193963, IMG submission 140359) | Microbial mat bacterial communities from the Broadkill River, Lewes, Delaware, United States - FB_6_MG | ecosystem: Environmental > Aquatic > Freshwater > River > Microbial mats | place: USA...
TTATAAAATTTTTTTATAAATTTATAAAATTTTTATAAATGTTTATAAAATTTTTTTATGCGTTTTATAAAATTTTATAAACGTTTTTATAAATTGTTATGATTTACCGGCTGTATCATTGCGGCGTTATAAAAATTTATAAAAAACTAGCCGCTAAGAGTCGTGTTTTATACCGTGCTCTATTTATCGCACTTAAACGCTTATTTTTAAATTATCATGAAAACAGCTTGCTACAGCCGGTAATTTATAACGGTTATTTATAAAAGTTTAACACCGTTATAATTTACGCTACGTAGCATGACATTTTATATATACTTACAAAAACAAGTCGCTACGTATGGTGTTTTAACGATACGTTAACTTTCATTTATAAATAGTTTATGTTTGCACTTAAAATCGTGTATTTTATAGCTGCTCCTAAAAACAAGTAGTTAAGTGCGGTAAATTATAACCGGCATTAATGTTGTTATAAATTTTTATAAATTACGTTTTATAATTTTTATAAAATTTTATAAATGTTATAATAAAAAGTTATGATTTACCGGCTGTATTATTATATCTGGATTAAACTTTATAAAAAAGTAGTCGTTAAGAATCACGTTTTACACTGTGTTTACTTTAGTACACTTAAACACTTATTTTTAAATACGTAATTGTTACAATCGGTAAGTTACACCTGTACATTACAAAGTTTTAACAATGTCATAACTTACGTTACGTAACGGTATCTTTTACGTATATAGGTAAAAACAAATATACACGTAACACACATAAAAAATTGTAGGGTACGCGTAAAAAGTAAATAAGTAAACTTAGTTACATGTTTCCTTAATTTTTATGTTTGTGTAAAAGTGCATAACCTAGTATACATTTACTTGGAAAGGTATCTTCATAAAAGTACAAGTATTATTGTATATATAGTATCTCATTTATGTAAATAACTTTCTATATATAACAAGCTGTTTTTATTTATTCCGTGTGATACATGCTTAATTACGTTAACACAATTACATGTACGCAGTATAAGTATAATACTTTTTTCAATAAGATATGTACTATTTGTATAAGTTGTTTTTTACATTGTGCTTACAATGCATATATGCTATGTTATTCAGGAAAGGCGTATAATTGATCTAAACGAGACGTAATGATTTTAATAGCATTTTTTTACGTGACGTGTCATGTTCTTTTAAAAACAAGTATGCGATAATATCACACCTAAAAATTGTAACTATCTTTCCTACATTGTGTTGTTACCATACACGTATTATCAACACAAGCACAACAAGTGGAAGTGATGTATATAAACTATTTAAAAAATGTTGTGTTGCATATATATTACCTTTCCTACTTTATATAATTTTGTATAAGTATACCTAAAATACAAAAAGGAAACTACATACATGTTAGGTGTGCTAAAACGTAACGTATAAGTTTTTATACTTGTGTATGATATTTATATTATAGTTAAATAGTTGTTTATTGTACAACAACACAGGACGTATACACATATATGTATGGTAAACAATCTGTTATAATTTAAATTATTACGTATGCAATACGTTGTATGTTAGTGTTAACGAGACGTGTTCATCATACTTTATAAGGAAAGGTTACATGCAAGTAAGATGTTACTTAAAATTAAAATTTGTGTATACAATACACCAGTATGGTTTACGTATAATCTGTTACATATATTGTAAGCTTACATAACTGGTAGTATATTATTTTAATGTATTAACATGTAATTAATTACCTTTTTTTGTATGGTGTTATAAATTAAGTACATGTACCTTCTTGGAAAGGTTTCAATGCAATGTACATCATGTAAAAAAAATAGAATTATTATACACTAGTATATATTGTTATGTTTATTCTATTTTTTTGTGTTGATTGTTAATAAATGCCACTACTTACAATATCGGAAAGGTAACACAGCACCGTTTAATAATAAACACTATAATAATGTTATATAAAATATACTCCGGTATTTACAAATTGTTTTATATGTATACTTTATATGTACTAATAAATTATCTATACATATTCTGTACTTTGCATAAAATTTTATATAATAATTATGTATTCATTGTATCTTTTTTGGATGTTGTACGCGTAGTAAAACACCATGATATAACTAGGAAAGGTACATTGCATTTAATAAATGCAGTACACATACATATATATATATATATTACAACAGGTTATGATGTTAAACTTACAGGGATATGTTAATGTAAACGTTCTTACTAGTGATATACCATTAATACTAACGTGATTACATAACAGTATACTAAGTAATATACAAACCTTTCCTATGTGTTCAAGTGCGAAGTATTACTTAAATAATACCAAACAAAAACGTGAATGTAATAAACATATTTTAATACTATTCAAACCGTTTTTTTTTTTTATGTATATAGTTCTTTCAAGACTATTTACAACCTTTCCTATATGTATACATGTTATATGATTAGTTTTAGCATTTTAAAAGTAAGCGAAATTATTTTATATGATATACATACACTTTTAGTAACAACGTTTTTTATAAAACTTCACCCGTTGTGTATGTATGATAAAAAACCTTATGTGCGTACATTAATTATTGTACTTGTTATGCTCAACTTCACGTTACGATATATTGTACGTAGATATATGCTGTGTTACTGTATGTGTTTTATTTATGCGTAGCGTACTTAATATTTATGTTTGTAACAAGTGATAAACATGCATTTAATACCTAGTATTTCAATTTGTTTTTTTTGGGTAATTGCTTACTATATTGCATACTACTTTTCTGGAAAGGTAACATTAATGTTTACCATGTGTATAACCTTTCCTTTAATACCTATAATGTTGCTTAGTATTACATGTAACATATTAAGCAGAACATAAATACTTATAAAGTATTGTAGTAGGTTATAAGTAATACCTAGCGTACATAAGTGTGATTGACAGTACATGATATAAAAATGACGTAGTGTACATAACTATAACATCTCACGGATATGGGATGTATTAAACTTATACACATTAAAAAAGCTGAACGTAACGTACTAAATAAAAACGATATTATAAAAGCGTTAACGATGTAATACTGTTAACGTGCAATGCATTGTATATTATTATTATATTACATGTTTAACACCTTGTGTAGTATGCGACTTTTTATTTTATTACGTACTTATCTTTTACAGTTTACTCTTGTGCTGTGATCTCGTGTTATGTTATATTACGTGTACCTGATTCTTTAGGAAAGGTATCTCCCTGTGTTTTGTATAAATGTATTTAATTCATATATACGTATTGTTATGTAAAACTAAGCAGAACTATGCTGTACTTGAGTACTATACATATACGTAGTGTTCTGTGGTAACGCTAACATAAAATAATTAATAATAAAAGTTAACTATTGCATGCGTAATATAATAACTTACTTTCTTTTCTTATGTTTGTTTCGTTACTGTAACAGTACATATAGATAATGTTACGTAGGAAAGGTTGTTGCTGGATGTACGTATAAAAGGATAATTAGGTATACGTACGCGCTTCACGTGCACCTGGAATATATATACTTATTTTTTTATTTAGTATAGTCATACCTTTCCTTATACACGACAGGCATCCGCGTACAAAAACAAACAATATTAAATTAGCAAACACGTCTACACGGTTTACAATAAAAATACATATAAACGTTCCTTACATTTAATCATGTTACATACTTGAATTTTTTAATTTTCTATGTATATAAAATGTATAAGTTTATTATACACTTACATAATTACATACATAAATTAAGTGTTACTTTTTTGTTTGTGTTGCATATGTTAATTGCGGTTAATATACACAGGAAAGGTAGTGTGTGCAACATTATCAGTATTATTTTTTTATTGTTAACATGTATAACATCAACAATTTAGTATTGATATAGTTATTAACTTTATTATTATATGTTATTATTGAAGCATGTACATACAAATTTATGAATGCCACCTACAATACATATTTGTTTTATGTCTGGTGGATACATGTTGCTCCGTTTAAACTAGGAAAGGTGTATTACCTATAAAATACATGTTAGTAGTAATAACCTGTAATGTACATTATAAAAAAAGTAGTTTACCATATACGAACTTGACGTAAGTTGTACCGAACATCTCTAGCACGTACTGTAATAATATTTAAGTGTATAGTTTATAATTTATCATACATAAACTGTTTATAAACATGTACACCTTTACTTAGATATTTTGTGTGTCACGTATATAATACACGCATATATGCAAACAGGAAAGGTCAATACAATGTACGCATACATTATTAAACGACATATAGGGCGTGCAAGTATAACGTGTAACACATGTACATTATTTTTTTAAATTTTAATTGTTTGCATGTAGTTCAACATTATGTAATAATGTTGTATTTAATATATAAGTTCTAGGAAAGGTATAGTGTAAAATTAATGCAGTTCATTTACACGCAATGATATGCAACAGATAGGCATTACACACATTATGTGTAATTATGTATGCATGCAATTTTTGTATAGTAAAAACCTTTCCTGTATTATTATTACATCACTATATTCGCTAACGCTCAAACAACACAAACATATATAATATGTAGTATGTTAAGTAACATGCATGTGAAAAGCTATGGTAATATATATATATATATATATATATTAAAAACTTAGTATGGCATGTTTACTATTTTTTATTAATATGTTAGTAACTTATATAATAATATCATGCATGTAATGTAATCTAATTACATAACTATTTTAATAACGTTTCTTGTCATTTTATGTTGTGTGTAACACATGTACATGACATACATACAGGAAAGGTACGTATATAAAAGATTACAACAATAAATTTAATTTTAGGGGTTACTTAATTGTACGGTATTAAGTAAAGGCGAAGTATATATATTACAAGACATAGACGCTATTAAATTACATGTACGATACACATAATGCAATGTAATACCTGTAGTTATACTGTTTATTTATATTACACAATATACCTTTCCTCTAGTACAGTGCTATATAAATTTAGTTTATACATTCAAAAACATCAGTCATAATAAGTTTATAACAAGTGTGTACTACATGTATTTTTAGTATATTAATAACAATGTGATATGTAAATATAATAATTATAACGAGTATAATATTATATTACGTATATGTGTAAATAAAACACGGTAATATATCACGTAGTAAAGTATGTAGTATTGCTACCCGCGTAGTGCGTATTCCCATACCTTGCCTATAACATAACGTAACTACTATCATACATTACCACAATCAAAAAGTTATGTTAATATCATTATTCCCGCAAGCATATTTTCTTTTATAAATCAGTATAGACAATATGCATTAAAAAGTAAACTAAATGTGTTACATGCTTATGTTAAAGTGGTATAAGAATAATAAGTAGTACTACGTTTTTATAGGTAACTCACACTATTCATACACCTTTCCTATATTACTACACGCAGGAAGGAAAACGTAGACAACACAAATTTCTAATATGTATTAAATATGTAGCATTTCTATACGTATGTGGTTAATATACACATGTAAATGTAACAGTGTTACAACACGTAAAGTATAGTAACATATACCTATAATAAGCATGCATGACAGTACCTTTCCTGTTATATATGTTGTGCATGGAAATTTAAACGAAACAAATCATCCACAACTAGTTAAAAAGATACATACAAAAGTGTAAACACACAATGTAACCTTTCCTAAAATGATGTGTGTGCGTGTCTATGTAATCACACAAAAAAATGAGCAATACAATACATTAACAATAAAAGTATGTAATATGGTTTAATAATTAATATTAAAAGTATTATATTAAGTGTATGCATTTAAATACATCTTAACATTTAATACTGTGTAGATTAATGATATTAAAATATATACATATATAGTTTATGCAAGAGTATCTTATTTTTAAATAGAAGGTTATTATATGAACGTGCATGTATTATATTTATATAAATTTATTTTTGATGTAATCATATTATCGTTAATACACAGATGTTTAGTGTAACAATACTGATACTTTTTTAATAGACATAATATTCTTACCACCTTTCCGTTATAGCTTATACATAAACACATATGTGCGACGCACAAACATGTATATGTTATAGTATTTATATATGTATTAAAAAATAGTTACAAATACACGTGTTGTTTGTTTAATTTTTTTATTAGTGCACGCGTTTATTATGTTGTTATCAATCCTACACGCGTGTGATGTATTAACGTTCTTAACATGTACACATTATGTATATGTGAATAAATGTTTATCCCCTTGCGGTAATCGTACATTCCCATTAATATAATTCTAATATCATAGGAAAGGTATATGCGTGATGTGCTGTTAATCAACGTGCACATGTTGCGTAGACGACTTTTATAAAAGCATTGTATGTTTATTACTAGCATACAGGTTCTACTTGTAACGTACGTTTTATTATCATATGTTTAATAAACTTCACGTAACTATTTTTGTTAGGAAAGATAATATGTTAACATATTTTTTAATAGCAAAACATAATCCACAAAGTAATAATATCGGTTGAAATGTAATGTGTATACCTTAACAACATATAAAAATATATATTGATCCTGTTGTGGCGTGCTTTGTATAATTGTATGTAAATAAATAAATACATACATGCATGGAAAGGTATTACATGTCAGGTATCATGTATTATTAACCGAATTTGATTACGCATGAAACGTAAACAGATAATAAGTTGTTTTTATATAGGTGTTACCTTTCCAGTAAGGATTGTAATTATTCTATATTTATAAACATTCAAAAACGTTAAATTTTTTTTTTTAAAGTATATTAACACACATACGGTTTATAAACATTACTATAATGAAACGTGTAGTATATTGTTTCATGTATCTACTCTGTAAGTAATACATGTTGTAGTAGCCTTTCCTTTAATGTATTATGTACTTCAATATAGAACAATATATCAATCACTACACGATAGTAAATACATGATATATTTTTATACACGACGTACCTGGTATAAAATAGTTAGTGTACATTGCCACTATCGTATACGTACTTACTATACGTAAGGAACCTTTCCTAAACATACTTGATCGAACAACGTATAAAAACAACAACAAAATAAGTACGTCACATACGTGCAGGACAGTTATTTTACCATTTACAGTTTTGTATGCATACGTTTAATTTCACATTGATATACCTCAATCTATTTATGTATTGTTTTTTTCATTTTAACAACTATTATACTTTTAGTAGATATTGTATAAAACACTTCAATTTACAGTGTATTATACTACATCGATTAATATTAATGTATACTTACATATTGAAACCTTTCCTATGTATAGCATAATATATATGTTGTTGTATAACACAACAACATTATTAGTAACAAGTAACATAAAATGTATTACATAAAAACTTACACCTTACATATTGTACTATGTGGTGCACACAACGTAAATACACAACGCGTAGTTTATAATAAAACATTTCCTGGGTTAACCTTAAACATATAGGGAATAAACAACAAAAAAATAATAGGAAACAATACCATACATGTAATACCAATCTACGCGTGTATGTTTTTCAATATTATATGTATTGTTTCCACATATTTTTTCGTTTGCGTTTTACAATAATTATAACCGATGTTTTAAAAAAGGAAAGGTCTTGTTGTGGTATTATAGTAAGTATTAAGTAACGTCTGTTACGAACTACACATATTATGTATAATAAACGCAAGATGAAAGTGCCATATTAAACGTATGCATGACGAGGTATTACTTTTTTGTTGTTTAGTTATAGTATAATATAATTTTAGTTATACATGTAGGAAAGGTAACAGTTGCTTTTAAGTTATATAGGTGGTACTATTACATGTAATACGTTTATGTATGTAAACGTACTTAAAATAAAAGCGAAATTAAATAATACGTACATAACATTTTTAGTTTATGTGATATATTATATGTTGTAATGACAACTACATTACTATATTATATGTAAAGCATATATTATAGTAGATTATTAAACGCATGTTGAGTCGTTGTTTTTTTTTTGTAGTAGTACGTTAAACATGTTATGTAATTAATAGGAAAGATAGTACAGTGAGACTTACGATTATGTATTCTATACGTAATGGTTCACTTAACAACAATTTATATACTTTTTTAATGTATGTTATATATACATATATATATGACATAAGTAGGAAAGGTATGTTCCTAACATGAGAATTGTAAGCTTACATCTGTGATTAATATATTGTGCTATAAGTATACTAAAAGTGTTTGCATTACATATATATAGTATTACTTGTTATACGATACCTTTCCGGGTAAGTGTAATGTATACACGACTAAAAAAACCAAACAAACGCATACTATATTTAGTAAATAAGCTCATATATATTAACATAGTATAATGTTGTTTGTTAGTATGTATACACGTATAACAATATTAATGTTTTACTGCATGTAATGCTACAACTTACCTTTTGATTTTTAATTTTATGTTAACTTTAATTAATATGCATAACATACTATACTAATAGGAAAGGTATTACACGTAGCAAGGTCATTACTGGAATACAATGACCACGTATTAAAATATAGTTTCACTAAAATTTTATAAACCTATAACATATTATCTTTACTCTTTACACAGTTTAATCCTGCCGCAACGGAACAGCCGGTAAATCATAGAAGCTTACACCGCATGTTATAAAATTTTATAAACATTACACACTGTAAGTTATAAAATTTTATAAACATTACACACTGTAAGTTATAAAATTTTATAATCGTGATAACGTATATGTTAATTTACCGTAGCTAACGATTTGTTTCTACATGTACAAATAAAATGTGTTACTACATAGCGTAAATTATAGCAGCGTTAACCTTGTATAACAACAGTTATAAATTACCAGCTGTAACCCGTTGTTTTACTATGCATTTAAAAATAAGCGTTTAAGTGTGATAAATAAAACATGGTGTAAAATATGACTCTTAGCGACTACTTTTTTATAAATGTTTATAACGATGCAATGCTACAGCTGGGAAATCATAACTTTTTATTATAACAGTTATGTAAGTTTATAAAAATTATAAAACGTACGTTATAAAATTTTATAACAACATTAATGACGATTATAATTTATCGTACCTAACGACTTGTTTTTAGGAGCATGTATAAAATACGTGATTTTAAGTTGAAACATAACATACGTATAAATGAAAGTTAATGCGTTAGTAAAACACCATACGTAGCGCATTGTTTTTAGTGCTACATATAAAATGACACGCTACGTAGCGTAAATTATAATGTCGTTAAAATTTTATAAATAGCAGGTATAAATTACCGGCTGTAGCAAGCTGCTTTCATGATAATTTAAAAATAAGCGTTTAAGTGCGATAAATTAAACAAGGTATAAAACGTGACTCTTAGCGGCTATTTTTTTATAAATTTTTATAACAACGCAATGCTACAGCCGGTAAATTATAACAATTTATAAAAACGTTTATAAAATTTTATAAAACGCATAAAAAAATTTTATAAACATTTATAAAAATTTTATAAAATTATAAAAAAAATTTATAAAATTTATAAAAATGTCAATTTTTCAAAAAAGGGGGTCGGACAAAAAATTTTGTTGAAAATTAACAATTTTATACAAATTTTATAAAAAAATATAGCGAGGTATAAATTGTATAAAAATTTATAAATTTAATGATTTTCGCTCTGTAGCGACTTATAAATTTTATAAATTTTATAACAATTTTATATAAATTTATATAAAATTTATACAATTTTCCGAATTTTTTTGCAAAATTTTCGTAAGGAAACATTTTTTGACAAAAAATGTCCAAAATTGTCCAAAATTTTCGTAAGGAAAACGTAAGGAAAAACTTTCCTTACGTTTTTTGTCAA
>Ga0193963_1001921_pt1 | contig 9995 bp, 14 predicted proteins | sample FB_6_MG_FD_140359 | JGI IMG/M metagenome (GOLD analysis project Ga0193963, IMG submission 140359) | Microbial mat bacterial communities from the Broadkill River, Lewes, Delaware, United States - FB_6_MG | ecosystem: Environmental > Aquatic > Freshwater > River > Microbial mats | place: USA...
AGTTATTTAGGATATATAAGTCCAAATGAATTTGAAAAAAGATACAATAATTCTGTTAAATAAGTTTAGGTATTAACTGAATTATTTAATGTCTACAATATTGGGGTCATTCCACCATTTGGTTTAGCTAGAGTTTTATTTGAAGATAAAATTGGAGGAAATGTAACTACTGTTAACAATGCTAACAAAGGTATATATGCACAAGATACAGATAAGTATAATAGAGATCATTATGATAATACTAAAAATAGTAATGGAGTGAAGTTTAAAGGTAGTAATGGAGTTGGTAGTAAATTTACTAAAAGCAAATTAATTGATGATAATAAAGTAATTGATGAGTATAGTAATACTATTGAATTATCTTCAAATACTAGCCCGGATCATCAAGAATCATTATCCCAATATCATAAAGATGGTGGATTTATGCAAACTAATAAAGAAAGAGCTGATTTTGCTACAGATACAGATAATTTAGCAATAACAAATAGAAGTACCAATGCATCAATGAGAGATTATGATAAAAAGGTATGGCTAGAAAAAACAGATAAAATGGTATTGCAAATAAAGAAAGACCTAATATAGATGAAGAAAAAGTATTATATATGGGAGAAAAAGCTAAAGAGGTAAAAGAATCTCATTTACCATCAAACTTAGAGAAAGCTAAATACTACTTTGATAATGCAATCCAAACTGGAGCAAAAGAAGCATTACATATGGGGTTTCAACAAGCAATGGGTATGTTTTTAGAAGAATTAGTAAAAGAATTAATAGCACAAGCAAAAGATATATACAATAATAGTTGGAAAAAATCTCTTGATGACACTTTCTATGAAACGGTATCTATTCGATTTAAAGAAGTCGCACAAAACATAGCCTCTAAATGGGAAGATATTTTTACGGCTTTTAAAAATGGTGCAGTTTCTGGAATGATTTCAAATATTATTACAGTGGCTATAAATATATTTGTTACAACAGCAGAAAAATTAGTAAAATTTATACGAGAGGGAATCATGTCTTTAGTTAAAGCTATAAAACTTATCATGAATCCTCCTAAAAATATGTCAGTAGCACAAGTTTATCATGAAGCTACCAAAATAATTACAGCAGGTGTATTTATAGGAGTTGGTATCATAGTAGAAGAAAAAATTTCTCTTTATTTGAAACCTTTAGGTATTCCATATCACGAAAAGATAACAGTTGTTTTAGTTGGAATAGTAGTTTCTTTATTGACAGGACTTACGGTATTTGTATTTGATAAAATTGATTTATTTGGTGCTGAACATGAAAATAAGTTTAATTTCTTGGTATCAAAACTGGAAGAGATGAATCACAGTAATTTAGATGAGATAGAAAGTAGTTATGAAGCGTTAGAAATAATGTATAAAAAGTGATGATGAAATAGTCTTAAATAATAATATTTAAAAGAAAAAGAGGCATTATAAATGCAACAAAAAAAGCTGACAAAAAATGTAATCGAGCAACTCAATATCTTCAATACCCAACTAGTGCAACTAGAAAATAAAATATACAAGATTGCTCAAAAAAAGGCTAAAATCGTTTTAAAAGAGCTTCTTGAAAAAGAAAATGAAATTGTAGATTTTGAATTAGAATTGGTTATCCATTATTATAAAAATAAAGATGATGAAGATGAGCTAGTAAGCCATAAAGAGTTATTGAAACAAGATTTTTTATCAAATAGAAGAAGTTATATTGCAGATGGAATGAATCATAATGTATGTTCAATATACAACATTTCTGAACTCACAAAACAGCATCATTGTTGGCTATTGCATACCTTATATGATGATTACTTTATAGATTTTGATGATATCTTAAATATTGGTTATATTTGGTTTGATATACAAGTTATTTATCAATATGACTTTCATATAAATAAAACTGCTACTTAATAGATGTACTAATGCAAGGTAAATTTGCTACTCACATATATAGTATAACCTTTATAAATCATATCTCGAGTATTTTCTTCTTCAAAATAAATTGATTTTCTATATTTGTATGGCATATTTGGTATGTTATTTATTTGTATATTTAGCTTTTTTCTAAATCGTTGCATAGCAGATATTTTATCTTGTGCAATATTTTCTAAAATAACCTTTAACTCACTTTTATATTGAAGTGATTTTCTAATTACCATATTTTGAAATCAATTCTTTCTCAAACTCATCCATCTCATTTTCAAATTCATCTTCATCATACATCTCCATCTTACCGCTTCGTATATCATTTCTTAATTGATGCAGCTTCCCTCTTCTCTCATTTATTGACATTATGTTCCCCCTTATTCTTAGTTTTAAAGTTGAAAACTCTTTATCTTTTATTATTATACCTAATAACTTTTATCTCTTTAATTATTGGATATTAGCTATGTATTTTTTGGTTTATTCCTACTGTTTGCATATGCTCTCTTAACAAAGTATTTATGAGTGTTTGGTATGCTATTTTTTTTTCGCTAGCTTCTTTTTTTAAAAATAATAAAATATCATTATCCAATCTCATTGAAGTAGGTACTTTTTTAGGTTTATAAAATCTACCTCTAACTGCATCTGTAAAATCGTAATTGTCTTCTAATTCAAAATTATCAAATTTTGCTCTTTCTTCAACATTTTTCATAACTTTTCCTTTCTTGTTTATTTGCTTTTCTAGCACTTATTATTCTGATTATCTCTTCTCCTTCTTCTGTAAAAAAAAGATTGGCAACTACTAAAACTTTATGTTTAGAAGTTGAACCAAGGGTAATCCATCTCTCTTCAAAATAGCTAAATCTTTTATCTAGTTTAGATATTTGTAAGGCATCTTCAAAAACTTCTTTTGCTTCCTCAAAAGATATTCCATGTTTATCTTGATTTAGTTTGTTTTTCTCTTCATTCCATTCGTATTTCATAATTATAGTTTATCATATTGTATTTACAATGTCAATTTATTGATTAAGGTTTAAAATAATATACTCCAACTAAATCAAATAGTAAATATGTTATTATTCAACACAAATAGTTAGTTTAATAATAAAAAATGTAGGAAAAGTAAATGACTTGTAAATATTTCGGAGTGTGTGGTAGTTGTAATCTTGGAGGGCTAACTTATGATGAGCAATTATCGAAAAAAATTGATATTGAAAAAGATAGATTCAAAAATTTATGGAATAACGATATCGATATCATAAAAAGTAAAGATGGAGCATTTAGAAATAGAGCAGAATTTAGAATATGGAAAACATTTGATGAAAATAATGACTATATTTTAGACTATGCCATGAATGACATAGAAAAACGCCCTTTGATTATAAATCGCTGTAGTATTGTAAGTGATGACATCTCAAAACTTATGCCTGTTTTACTAGAAAGTTTGCAAGATGATTATGACTTAAACTACAAACTTTTTACAATAGAATTTTTAAGTTCAACCACTTCAGATATGTTAGTAACTTTGATATATCATAGAAAACTAGATGAAAATTGGAATATAAAAGCAAAAGAGTTAGAAACAAAGTTTGCTATTAAAATTATAGGACGAAGTAGAAAACAAAAAGTTGTACTTAGAAATGATTGTATAGAAGAAACATTAAATATAAATGGTGATAACTTTAAGTTTATGTATAAAGAGGGTGGCTTTACTCAACCAAATCAAAATGTGAATATTCAAATGATAGAGTGGGTTTTAAATAATATAAATGCTTATGATGATTTATGTGAATTGTATTGTGGTGGAGGTAATTTTACTATTCCACTATCAAAAAAGTTTGATAAAGTTATAGCAACAGAAATTAGTAAAACATCTATCAAGTCTGCAAAAGAAAACTGTGCTTTGAATGGTGTAGAAAATATTGACTTTATACGAATGTCAAGTGAAGAGTTTGTAGAAGCTAGAAACAAAGTGAGAGAGTTTACTCGGATGAAAGATGTAAATCTTGATGAGTATAATTTTAGTACAATATTTCTTGATCCTCCTCGTGCTGGACTGGATGTAACTACGACAGCATTATCTCAAGAGTTTGATAATATTATTTATATCTCATGTAACCCTGAAACATTATATCGTGATTTAGAAGAGTTAACAAAAACACACACTATAGAGAAGTTTGCTTTATTTGACCAGTTTGCGTATTCTCATCATATAGAATCAGGTGTGATTTTAAAAAGAAAATAATAATTATTCATAGCGAATTAACTATATATTTAGTACAATATAATCAAATATTGTAATTAAATAATATCTTGCTAAATTGTGGAGTATAAAGATGAAAATAATTGTCGCACTAGAAGAACTCATAAAAGAGAATGAAACTGTTATTAAGTCTATTAAAAAACAATTAGGAAGACATGAATCAGGAGAGAGTAAACTCTCCTATATGGGACTAGCTTCTGCTGAAACAAATTTAGAAAAAGCACAAGAGCAACTTGCTCGAAATAAAGAACGATTAAAAGAATATTTAGCTTTAGATATGGAAGAGCTTGTAGAAAAAGAAAAAGTTCGAGATGCCATAGAGCGAAAAAATTATTTAAATTACCAAAAAATTAGAATAAATCGTGATATCACGAAAAAAAATGATGAAAAACTAGAAGCTATGCTTATCCTTGATGAATTAAAAGAGGACTTCCTTATAGAAGATGAGGAGCTTTTTGAAATAGCTTCAAAGTCTATAGATTTGGGGCTTACTTTACATATAGATCTACAAAAAAAGATTATTGAAGTAAAAAATGAATTTGAAAGTGCTCTTAAAAATATTGAGGGTGAAAATATTTCAGATTTAGGGATGTTAAATTTTCGTTGTGTTTTAACTATCGTTCATTTACATGTATTACGAACCAATATTCAAGAAAATATAGAAGAAGATAAACTTCCACCTTTTAGAGGATTTCCTAAGTTTGAAGATTGGTGGATCAAAGAGTTGTGGTCTAATCATCAAGCTTATTATGGACTTTACAAATGGAAACAAATAATTTCTAAACTTTGTATCACTCACGATCAAAAAAGAGCTTGGGATATTGTCTTTTCAAATTGGATATCTATTAAAAAAATAATTACTGATAAGGCTACATTAGGATACGAGTACAATTATATTTTTGATCAACTTATTCGAAAACATTCTGAGCTTGAGGAGGAGTTAGCTACTAGTAGTTTAAAATCGATGTCTGAACTTACAAAAACTATTATTGCAAAAGAAAACTTCTCTTTCGTTCCTAAAGAGCATACTATCATAACAGATTTTGTAAAATTTAAACGAAACAAACTTAACTACAAAGATGTAAAAAAGTTAAACACTAAAGGAAAATAGAATTAAAATACCTCTTTTGCTTTGTGTTTTGCTTCTTGTTGGGAAAGTAAAGATTGCAGTTCAATAATTTTTGATTGAAATTTTTCTTTTTCGTTTAAATAATTTTCTTGTTTTCTCATCACTTCAAGTTTTTTTGCTTTATCATCTATATCAATTTTTTCTTGCTTTTTTTTCAGTTTTACTATCTCTTGTTCATAATGAGTTATTTGACTATTTAAGTAACTCACTTTTTGTTTCTCTTTTGCAAGTGTTGCGAGTATCACTTTTGTATCGGTACTGCTGATACTTGAAGCTTTGATATTTTCAATCTCTTTTTCTAACTCTTTTGTTATTTTGAGGAGTTCTGATTCTTTTGTTCTTTGTAAAATCATATTTTTTCGTACTCTTTGCATAGTTTGTTGCTTTTCCAGTTCATCTTCTGTTTGATCAATACAGATATAAATATACTCTTCTATCTCTTCTGAATATTCGTTTTTAGAAATAATAATTGTAGAATTTAAGTAAAATGTACCACCAGATTTTGAAATACATTTTAATTTGGTTTTAAATAAATCATTATTGTCTATTAAACTCAAAGTATCTTGAAATGTTTTTATAGAAGTGGTTTCTTTATTGAGTATCGTATCAAGATGCATTGAAAGAAGTTCCTCTTGTGTATATTCAGAAATTTCACACATTAAGTCATTGACCTCAATAATATTTCCACTTGTATCAACTTTGAAAATTGATGCTATATTATCAATAATTGATATATATTTTGTAATCTGCGCAGATTTTTCTAAAATAACATTTTTATTGTGCTCAATCATACAGAATTTTGAAATATTATCTAAAAGTTCTGTTGTATTGATTGGTTTGAGTGCATAGTAAGATATCTTTAAATGTATCGCTTCCATCAAGTCTTTGGCTTTGGCATGAGCAGTTGTAAAAATAATAGGAATATCAGCATCTAATGCTCTTATTTCTTGAGCTAATTCTATACCGTTTTTTATAGGCATATTAATATCACTAACAACAACATCTATTTTGGTTCGTTGTTCTTGTGTTAAAGATTTAAATTGATTGAGTCCCTCTTCTCCATCTTTACAGATAATTACATTGAGAAAAACTTTCTCAAGAAGGTTGGATAAAGATGAACGAACAGTGTCATCATCTTCTACATAAAGTACGGTTAGGGTTTTTAAAAATTCTTTATTAAACATATGTTATTATATTGAAAATTTACTAAAAAAAGAGTTTGAAAATTTAAACTTTTAAAACACTTAATTTAAGCCTTATATAAGCTTTATTAACCTATTATTCCGAACTTATTTTTAAGAAAGGATATATTTCATATGAAATTTACACAAAGTATACATCAAGTAGATGTTAAAAAAGACTGGATTGTAATTGACGCTACTGATAGAATTTTTGGTAGACTAATTACAGAAGTTGCTACAATATTAAGAGGGAAAAATAAACCTTCTTTTACACCAAATGTTGATTGTGGAGACAATGTAGTTATTATCAATGCAGGTAAAGTTAAATTTACAGGTGCTAAATTAGCAGATAAAAACTACTTTACACACTCAGGACACTTTGGTTCTACAAAGACTCATAAAATGTCTGATATGTTAGAAAATAACCCAGAAAAGTTATTTAAACTAGCTACTAGAGGTATGTTACCAAAAACAAAATTAGGTGCAAAAATACTTAAAAACTTAAAAGTTTATGATGGTGCAGATCACCCTCATACTGCACAGGTACAAGGATAATAAATGGCAAAAGTATACGCAACAGGAAGAAGAAAATCAGCAATAGCTAAAGTATGGTTAGAAGTTGGTACAGGTGAAATCACAGTTAATGGTGTAGCATTAAATGTATGGCTTGGTGGTCACGAAGCTCTTAAAAAAAGAGTTAGACAACCACTAGAAGTTTCTAAACAATTAGAATCTGTAAATATCGTAGCTAAAACATTAGGTGGTGGATATTCTGCACAAGCTGATGCTTTAAGACATGGTATCTCAAGAGCTTTAGTTGCTTATGATGAGCAATTTAGAGCAATCATTAAACCTCATGGTTTACTTACTAGAGACGCGAGAGTTGTTGAAAGAAAGAAGCCAGGGAAAAGAAAAGCGAGAAGATCTCCTCAGTTCTCAAAGAGATAATCGGTATTTTTACCAATTTTCTTCAAAAGCCAAAAAGATTTTTCTTTTTGGCTTTTTTTATGTATAATCTCTTATGAAATTTATAATAGTACTCTGCTTGTTTATCACAGCGATGATATCTTCAACATTAAATCTAAGCCTCTCTTCAAATCCTAGTAGAATAAATCCAATTTTATCAACTGATAGTGTAAGTAGTGAAATAGGTTCATGGTTATTTAATGGTTTATTTAAGTATGATAAAGATGGTAAGGTGGTAGTCGATTTAGCTTCCTCATATAAGTTTATCGATGATGTAACTCTTGAAATAAAATTGAAAAAAAATGTAAAATGGCATGATGGAAAATCCTTTTCAGCTCATGATGTTTTGTTTACATACAATGTGATTCACAATCCTAAAATATATACACCATTAACTTCTAGTTATAAAAAAGTTTTATCTCTTACTGTAAAAGATAAATATACAATTATTATCAAATATAAAGAACCTTTTTTTAAAGCTTTAGAGATTTGGATGGTGGGAATTATTCCTAAACATATTTTTGAAAATGAAAAAGATATTATGACAAGTGTTTACAATAAAAGACCAATTGGTACAGGTCCTTATAAACTCAAAGAACTAAAAATATCACAAGATATAACTTTAGAACTCAATACTGATTATTTTTCAAAAATACCAAAAATAGAAAAGATACATTATAAATTTGTATCTGATCCTACAACTTCGTATTATATGCTCAAACAAAAACAATTAGATATGGGAACATTAACTCCTATTCAAGTTGATAGACAGCTAGATGAACAGTTTGATAAAGAATTTAATATTTATGAAAAACAAAGTTTTGGTTATGGGTATTTAGGTTTTAATTTAAAAAATAAAAAGTTTGAAAAAAAAGCAATTCGTGAAGCGATAAGTTTAGCTATAAATAGACAAGAGATTATTGATATTTTATTTTTTGGACATGGAAAAATATGTCATGGACCATTTTTACCAGGTACTTTTGCCTTTAACCCAAATACAATTACCCCCTTACAAAATATAGATAAATCAAAAGCATTACTGCGAACTCTAGGATATAACAAAAATAATCCGTTTGAATTTGAAGTTATAACTAACGCAAACAATCCTACAAGAATCAACTTAGCACAAATAATTCAGTATCAACTTGCAAAAGTAGGTATCAAAATGAAAATTAGAGTTATGGAGTGGCAAGCTTTTTTAAATACAGTTATACATCCTAGAAAATTTGAAAGTATCATTATGGGGTGGTCATTGGCTCTGATGCCTGATGCACGATCAATTTGGCATAGTAGCAGTGATACTAATGGTGGATTTAATTTTGTTGGCTATTCAAATAAAAAAGTTGATAGATTAATAGAAGAGGGTGAAATCACTGTAAATAGAGAAAAACTAGGGATGATATATAAAAATATATTTGATGAAATAGCAAGTGATTTGCCCTATCTTTTTCTTTATGTGCCAAATAGTATAACCGCAATAAATAAAGATATAAAAAATGTTACACCTGCATTAATAGGTATAATGCACAACCAAGAAGAATGGATAAAAATAAAGGAATAAAATGGAAAATAATAGTGATATAGTGATATTATTTGATTTAGATGGTACACTTATTGATAGTACAGAGGCGATAGTTGGCTGTTTTTATCATTCATTTAAAGAGTTGAATTTTGATTTTCAAGGGAATGATGAAGATATTAAAAATGAGATTGGTTATCCATTGGATGTGATGTATGAAACTTTGGGAGTTCCAAAAGAAAATGTATGGGACTTTGTGGATTCATACAAAAATGAATACAGAAAAGTATCAGAAGAAAAAACAACTTTATTGCCAGAGGCATACGAAGCAGTAAAATTAGCATCTTCTTTTGCAAGGCTTGGAATAGTTACAACTAAAACTACTTTATATACAATACCTTTGTTAAAAAATTTTAAAATATTTGATTTTTTTGAAACGATAATTGGAAGACAAGAAGTAACAAATCCTAAACCACACCCAGAACCTATCTTTAAAGCGATGGAAAATTTAAATATCACAAGTGATGATACTATTTATATGATTGGTGATACCAAACTTGATCTTATTGCTGCAAAAGAAGCAGGAGTTCAAGGGATAGGTGTTTTATGTGGATATGGAAAAAAAAACGAGTTAAAAAAATATACAAATTTAATATACTCTGATTCACTAGCAGCAGTAAAAGGTATTCAAAATTTATGAATTATTATGAAAAAGAATTAAAAATTATAAAAAAATCAAATAGATTCCGAAAACGGAAATTATTTGATAAAGAACTCATTGATTTAGCATCAAATGATTATTTAGGTTTCAGTACAAAAAAATCACTTTTAAAAAAAACATACAAAAAATTCAAAAAAGAGCAGTGTTTTTCACCAAAAGCTTCGATGCTTGTCAATGGATATTCTAGGCTACATCAAGAATTTGAGTCTACACTTTGTAAACTCAATAGATTTGAAAGCGGAATTGTTGTGGGAAGTGGCTTTTTGGCTAATATATCTTTAATAGAGAGTTTAA
>Ga0193963_1001923_pt1 | contig 9990 bp, 10 predicted proteins | sample FB_6_MG_FD_140359 | JGI IMG/M metagenome (GOLD analysis project Ga0193963, IMG submission 140359) | Microbial mat bacterial communities from the Broadkill River, Lewes, Delaware, United States - FB_6_MG | ecosystem: Environmental > Aquatic > Freshwater > River > Microbial mats | place: USA...
CACAAATGCCAATTTGTCCATCTTTTAAGTCACAATAATAGGAACATAAAAGACATGTTAATTTTCCATCATTTGATTCTTTATGATAAAGCATTTCTTTACTTTATTTTTTGAGCTTCGTAAATTTGAATTTTTGGTAAGCCTGAAAGATTTGAAGGATCTAATCCTGCTTTTTTACAAAGATGAACCATAAACTCGTTAAAAGTTGGAAGTTGATCCCAGACTTGGGGTAAAAAGGTAGCCTTTTTCCCTTCAAGTTCCAGTATCACACCATGTTTATTTGGAACTAGTTTCTTTTCTAAATCTATCAAGTCTATGTATTCTAAATGTCTAGGAATGGTTAATAAAGATATTTCAATCTTAATTTCCTCAAACTCCTCTTGTGTCAATCTATTAAATCTAAAGTCTGAAAAAGCTGCCGCTTTTGCATTATGTAAAATATCCTCAAGAAGACTTCTATGTGCAACTAAAGAACCGATACAACCTCTTAATTTTCCATTTAAAGTAAGAGTTACAAAAGTTGCTCTTTGCTCATTTAAAAAAGAGTTTTCCTCAAGTAGTTTTGCTTTATTAAATTCAATACTTGGATTAAAGTCAGACTCTATTGATTTTAATGCAAGTTCTAAAAGTAATCTCTCTTGTTCCACAACATTCCTTTTTCAAATTAAGATAATTTTGTAATATCCCTTATAGCCTCAATAAATTTATCATTATAATTTACACATTTACAAACTTTATAATCACTAATACCTATTTCATCTGCTTCTTCTTTATATTCGATACTTAATTCAAAGTCTGTTTCAGAATTATCGACAATAAATGCAATTGGATAAATTAAAACTTTTTCATCTTTATATTTTTTTAATTCTTCATCTAATGCAGGTTCGAGCCATTTCATTGGTCCAACTTTTGACTGGTATGCTAAAGATACTGATTTAAAATTAATACCATTCTCATTTAAAATTTTTGATAAAATATCTACATGTTCTTCAACATGAGACTGGTAAGGATCACCATTATCTACTATTTTTTGAGGTAAGCCATGTGCTGAAAAAATTAGATTATATTCACTATAATCTTCTACAGATTCTTTTATTGTTTCAATAATAGAATTATTAAAAAGTTCATTTTTATAAAAAGGTTCTATTATTTCAATATTAAATTTATCTTCTGCATATTTCTCAAAATCTTCTACTGAAGATTTGGTTGTAGTTGTAGAATATTGAGGATATAAAGGAAGTAAAACTATATCTTTTATTCCTTTCTCTTCTAAATCCTCTATGCATTCTTTAGCAAAAGGTGGTGTATATCTCATTACTTGATAAACCTCAGCATCGGCTAAATTATCATTTAGTTTTGAAACAAGTTTTTCAGTTAAAGGATTTAAAGGAGATTCATTCCCTATCTCTTCATAATTTTTCCAAGCAGAATCAAGTCTTGATGTTACAATTATTTTTGCTAATATTGATCTAAAAAAATTACTTTTTATTGTTAAAATATTTTTGTCATTAAACATATTTGTTAAAAACATTTTTAATTCATTTTTATTTCTTGCACCACCCATATTAAGTAGTACTAATGCTTTTTTGCATTCTTTATTCATTATTACTCCGGTTTATTTCATTTAAATTTATAATTTTGTCACTACACCATGAAGCTAATGTCATATCATGTGTGATTAATAATATTGCACAGTTGTCTAAATATTTTACTAATAACTTCATTACTTCATATGTAATAACGTTATCTAAAGCAGACGTAGGTTCATCTACTAATAATATTTCAGGTTTCATAAGTAGAGCTCTTAAAATAGAACAACGTTGGAGTTGCCCACCACTTAACTCATGGGGTTTTTTATTTAACAACTCTTTATCTAAAGATAAGTCTACACAATATGTATCTATCTCTTTTTCTAGATTTTTAGTATCTAAAAATATCACATCTTTTATTTGTTCTAAAATTTTAAAAGATGGATGAAAAGAACTATAAGGATCTTGATAAATTGAACTTATTTTATTAACATTTATAATTCCACTTATAGGTTTTAAGTTTCCACAAATTAGCTCAAATAGTGTGCTTTTACCACTTCCACTTCTTCCTACTATTGAAATCAATTCACCTTTTTTTAATTCTAAATCAAAATCATTGTAAATTAAGTTTTCTTTTTTGTATCCAAAATTAAGATTTTTAATTTCTAAAATAGGTTCATTTATACTCATTTTTTATCCTAAATAATTAAGCAGATACTATATAAAAATATTGTTTAAAAGATGGTCATATAAGTAAACTATAATGTTTTATTAAATTCTTTTCTTGATTATAATGCAATATCATAAGTTTAATAAAAGAATAAATCGATAAAATTTACTTTTAAATATCAAGGAGAGAATGAATGAAAAAGATTGTTTTAGGAACAATGATCGCCGCAGCATCTTTAATGGCTGCAAACTTTGCTGCATGTGCTGGATGTCATGGACAAAATGGAGAAAAAGCTGCATTAGGTAAATCAAAAATAATTAAAGGTTGGCCAGCAGATCAAACTATTGCTGCACTTAAAGGTTATAAAGATGGTTCTTATGGTGGAGCTATGAAAGGTGTTATGAAAGGTCAAGTTGCAAGACTTTCTGATGCTGATATTGCTGATTTAGCTGCTAAAATTTCTAAATTCTAATTAGCGATTTATTCTAAAAAAGTGAATTACTCAGGTGATTCACTTTTTTTTTGACCTTTTTTTGACTCTTCAATTTTTTCTTCTTTTTTAACAGCATCATTCAAGTCATCTGTACTATCAAATAATAAGCCATCCATCATCTTATCCCCATCATCAAACTGTCCATCTTTAGCACCCCAAATAAACATTCCTAATATTGCAAAAGAAACGATAAGTCCTACAATTAGCATCATTAAAAGTGTGTCATTTATCATATTTCTATCCTAATCTTTTATTTTTATTCTCATTGAATTTGCAACTACTAATAAAGAGCTTAAACTCATAGATAAAGCTGCAACTAGAGGTATTACTAATCCTGCCATTGCCAGTGGAATTGTAACTAGATTATAGAAAAGAGAAATAAATAAATTTTGTTTTATAAATTTATAAGTTCTTCTAGATATTTTAAATGCTTGTTTTAAACTCTTTAATGAATTATTTAAAAGCACTACATCTGAAACTGAAATTGTAATATCAGCTGAGTTACCCATTGCAACAGAAACATTTGAAGAAGCTAATGCAACAGAATCATTTATTCCATCACCTGCCATAACAACTACCTTTCCTTCATCTCTTAGTTTTTTAATATAATCTGCTTTCCCGATAGGGTCAATATTTGATACATAATTTTTAATACCAACCTTTGAAGCTACTGCTGAAGCTACACTATTATTATCTCCTGTTAACATAATTACATCAAGTCCATTATTTTGAGCATCTAATACTAGCTCTTTTGCATCTTCTTTTATTTCATCTGCTAACTCAAATGTAGCAATCACTCTTTTATTAATAGCAAATAAATATACAGAATTTAAACTATCAAAATTATAATGAATATTATTCTCTTTCATTAGTTCTAAATTTCCACCAACTATATGGAATAACTTATCATCAACATTTTTATATTTAGCAATCATTCCTTTAGCTTGAATATTTTTTACACTTTCTAAATCTTTTAATGTTAAATCATATTTCTTAAGAAGCTCTCTTTTTATTGATTGAGATATGGGATGAGTAGAAGCATCTAAAAGAGAATATAGTAAATTAAGCTTATGAATATTTTTATCCATTATTCTCATCTTTTTTACTTTTAATTCACCTTTTGTAATTGTTCCTGTTTTATCTAAAACTAGAGTATCAGCTTTTGCGAAAGTTTCAACAAATTTGGCTTCTTTAAAAAGCAAACCTTTTTTAGCAAGTTCAGAAATACCTATTAAACTAGCAATAGGAGTTGCCAAGGCTAAAGCACAAGGACAAGCAATTACAATTACAGATATTGCAACTATAAATGACTTTTCAAAACTGCTAGCTCCATCATAATCAAAACCTAAATCAATTCCAAAAAAATACCATATTAAAAAAGTTAATAAAGAAAGAGTTAATATAGAAACAGTAAAACCTTTTGAGATTTCATTTGCTTTATATTCAATCTCTGGTTTAGAACTTAATGAATCTTCAAGAAGTGTCACAATAGAATTTAAAGTTGAGTCTTGATAAGACTTCGTAACTTCATATCTAATTAAAGAATCATTATTTATAGTTCCACTATATAATAAATCATTTTTTTGTTTATAAATAGGTATAGATTCACCTGTCAAACTAGATTCATCAAAACTTCCTTCGCCACTAATAATCCTTCCATCAATACAAACTTTTTCACCACTTCGTATTTCTACTATATCACCAACGTTTATATTGTTTAAAGCAAGAGTTTTCTTCACACCATTTTCAACAATTGTAGCTTCTAAAGGTATAGTACTTTTAATTTTGTCTAAAGTATCAACTGCCGATTTTTTTCCTAAAACCTCTAAGTATTTTCCAACTAATACAAAGGTTATTATCATAGTTACAGAGTCAAAGTAACTTTCCCCTTTTCCCCCAAAGAGTATATATAAAGAGTATATATAAGTTAAAGTTGCTCCTGAACTAACTAAAAAATCCATATTTAAGATTTTATTTTTTAATCCAAAATATGCACCTTTATAAAAAATCCATCCAGAATAAAAAAGAACCGGTGTTGCTAAAATAAATTCACCTAAATGAATATAAGTTTTTATTTCATCTTCAATGCCTGTAAAAAAACCCGTATATTTTGCAACTGACAGCATCATAATATTCATAGATGCAAAAATAGCAACCATCATTCTTATAAAATAGTCTCTTTTTGACTTAACTGCTTTTTCATCTGCAACTGTTGCATCATAAGCATAAGCGTTATAACCTATACTTCTAATTTTCAGTATTATTTCAGATAATTTTATTTTTTCATCATTCCAAATAATTTTTGCTTTATTATTTGAAAAATTAATATCTGCACTTATAATTCCATTTGTATTATATAAAACTTTTTCATTTAGCCATATACATGCAGCACAGTGAATACCTTCAATTATCAAATCAATTTGTTTATAGTCATCTTCAGTATTTTTGACAAAAGTATCTTCAAAACTCTTTGTATCAAAACGTATAACATCGTCATGAACGTCAAGTGGAGGGCTTATAGTCTTATTTCCTAATTTGTCATAAAAAGAATCTAATCCATCACTTTTTAATAGATGATATACTCCTTGACAGCCTTTACAACAAAAATTCAATTCATTATCTTTTATCATAACATCGTCATCAAAAACTAAATGACAATGATCACACTTGACATTACCCACTAAAAAATCCTAAAATAATATTTAAATAACAAAAAAATAAATAGTGAATATTTATTTAATTAATAGTATAATAATTATATCGTAATAAGTTTGGAGTAAGTCTTAATGATATCTAATGTATCAATTCTAAAAAATATAACAATTTTGTATGCTGAAGATGAAGCAGCATTAAGAGAAATAACACTTAATATTTTAAAGGGATTTACTAAAAAACAATTTGTAGCAGAAAATGGTGCAGAAGGATTAGAACTCTTTAAACAAAACGAATCAGAAATTGATTTGATTATCACAGATGTTAATATGCCAATAATGAATGGCTTAGAAATGATTCGTGAAATAAAAAGATTAAATCCAAATATTCCTATTATTGTTGCTACTGCATTTTCTAATACTGAATATTTATTAGAAGCTATTGATATTGGTGTTGACAAATATGTACTTAAACCAATTGATATGAAAAAACTATTACAACTTATGAGTCAATCTTTACTTTACCATGAATTAAAAGATCTTTATATAGATAATTTAACGCACTTGCCAAATAGAAATAAATTAAAAAAAGATCTAGAGAGTACACAAGAAGGCCTTATGGCTATGATAAATATTGATAAATTCTCTACAATTAATGACCTTTTTGGAGAATCCAATGGTGATAGAGTACTATTAGAATTCTCAGACACCTTAAAGAAATACTTTCTAAAAGAAAACTTTACTTTATATAGAATTGAAGCTGATAAATTTTTAGCTGTTGCAAAAGACTATAACCAAGAAGAACAAGAATTATATAATTTATGTAAAAGATTTGAAGATTATATTGAAGAAGATCCTGTATATATTGATGATCATGAAATTGATTTAAATATTACTATTGGTATTGCAAAAGACAACGCAAATAATGCATATAAATATGCACAAAGAGTTATTTCATATGCAAGAAGAAAATTTGAACCAATCTTAATATATAATGATTCTTTTAATATTCAAAAGTCATTTGAAGAAAATATTAAATGGATTAAAAAAATTAAAAATGGGGTAAAGAATAACAATTTTAAAGGTTATTTCCAACCTATAGTTAATACACAGACAAAAGAAATTTACAAATATGAAGCTTTAATTAGATATATCGAAGAAGATGGCACGGTAGTAAGTCCTTTTGTATTTTTAGATATCGCAAAAAAAGCAAAACTTTATCCTAATATCATCAAAATAATGATTAATGAAGCATTCAATTTAATTAAGAATAAAAATAAGAGAGTAGCGGTAAATATTTCTTTTGAAGATATTGCTAGTGAAACTACAATGAACTATATATATACAGTTATTGATGCGAATAGAGAATATTCACATTTATTAGAATTTGAAATTTTAGAATCTGAAGAGATATCTGACTTCTCAGAAGTATTTAAATTTATAAAAAAATTAAAAGAATACAATTGTAATGTAGGTGTTGATGACTTTGGTGCTGGATACTCAAACTTTAATATGCTTGTAAATCTAGATATATCTTTTGTAAAAATTGATGGTTCTTTAATAAAAAATATTGATGATTCTGACAATCAACAAATTATTGTTAAAACAATTACAGAATTTGCTAAGAAATTTGGTTTTTCAACGGTTGCAGAATTTGTATCAAGTGAAGATATATATCATCAAATCAAAGAAATAGGTGTAGATTATTCACAAGGTTATTACTTTGATGCACCATTAAGTTATGATGAAATAAAGTAGACCACTTATAATTTAATTATATATCTAACCAGTTTTCTATTATTTCATCTTTATCAAATAATTTAGCTTTTATTCTAGCAATATTGGCAATTGCTACAAGTTCTTTACTTGCTTTTTCTAAATCATCATTTATAATAAAGTAATCATATTTTTGAAAAGATTTAATTTCATATCTTGCATTTTCTAATCTTTTTGATATTACTGATTGAGAATCAGTTTTTCTTTCAGTTAATCTTTTCTCTAATTCGTCCAAAGTAGGAGTAGTAATAAATACTGAAGTAACTATTTCATTAAGTTTTTTTCTAACTATTTCATGTCCTTGTACGTCTATATCGAAAATTACAAGTTTACCTTTTTTTAATGCTTTATTTATTGGTTTTAATGATGTACCATAATAATTCCCATGCACTTCAGCCCATTCTAGAAAATGTCCATTTTTAATATCTTCTTCAAACTCTTCTTTTGAAACATATAAATAATCTACACCTTCTTTTTCACCAACTCTTGGCTCTCTTGTAGTTGTAGAAATAGAAAAATAGTAGTCACTTATATCTTTATATACATTTTTAAGTAAAGTCGATTTACCACAACCACTAGGCCCTGATAAAATTAAAATAGCACCTTTTTGTTCCATTATTTATTTACCTTTAAACTAAGAGTTACATCTACATCTTCACCATTTGATAATCTATCAATTACACTTTGATCAAATTTTTGTAAAAATGGTTTCAATTCACCTATATTATAATTATTTAGCATTAATTTAATAGGCTCATTTGTTTTAATATCAAACTCATAATCATTTACTTCATCTAAAGCATCATCAATAATCTCAGAGATATCTTTCCAATCATTTTCATCAACGGTTACTTCATTCTGAACATCATCATCATGTAAAATATCACTTATTTTATGAAGTTCAAGATTATCTAATACTCCTCCATCATTAACAGAGGCAATAGTAACAATACTCTCATCACTCTCTTCTTCAATGTTATATGCAACATCATCAGCCAAAGATTCAACATAATTTGACATTAACTCTTCTTCATTAATATCTTTTTGTGAAACTTCATCACTTTTATTATCTTCTTCTATAAAAGTAATTTGCTCTTTTAACAACACTTCTAAATCTGTTGGAAGAAAAGGTCTATTTATAATAAAATCTCTTGATTTATCAAAAGGAAGTTCATCACTTGTAATAGCTGCTATCTTTTTTGTTTTCTGTTTTAAACTATTAAAATCATCATTTATAAATTCTTCATCAACAACGATAAAATCAACATTATTCTCAATATTTAAATCATCTTTTATTAATATATTAATATTTAACTTTTTAGAAATTAATGTAAAGATTTTTTCTACCATTGGAGTTTTAGTTATTAATACTAGATTCATTTATTTTAACTCCTGTAGTTGCAAGTTTTCTAATTTGTATACTTTATCACACTGCATTGCAAGCTCATTCTCATGTGTTACAAGTATCATTCCAGCATCATTATCTTTTATATATGTACTCAATGTATCCATAACAACTTGAGCTGTCTCTTTGTCTAAATTTCCTGTAGGTTCATCTGCAAATATAACTTTTGGTTTCTTAGTTAAAACTCTAGCAATAGATAAACGTTGCTGTTGACCACCACTTAACTCACCAACACCTTGATTTATTACAAAATCAATATTAAGTTTTTTTAGTAGTGTTTTATCTATTGGTTCACCACTCAAAAGTGTAGCGATTTCTAAGTTATCATTTGCAGAAAAACCTCTAAAGAGGTAATGTGCTTGAAATATTATACCAAAATCTTCTCTTCTAATATTTAATAGCCTATTCTTTTTTACTGCATAAATATTTTCTTTATTAAAAACTATTTCTCCACTCTTAGGTTCTAAAAGAGAAGATAAGATATTTAATAAGGTAGATTTACCACTACCACTCATACCTATAATTGCAATAGATTCTTTTTTTTCTAAAGTTAAATTTATATTTTCAAAAAGTTTATAATCAAATTCGTGAGATAGATTTTTTGCTTTAAGCAAAGTAGTTTTTTCATCATTAGCGATGAGTGGTTCTTTAGTTATAGTTTCACTCATCACTTATGACTTCATAATATTTAGTGAGTCTTAAGACATTTGTGCAGCAACTTCTGCTGCGAAATCTTCTTCTTTTTTCTCAATACCTTCACCAAGTTCAAATCTTACATATTCAGTTAATTTAATTGATGGATCACAAGCTGTAATTGCTTCTTCAACAGTCATTGAATCATCCATTACATAGTTTTGAGATAATAATGCATGAGCCGTATCTAACTGAGAGTTATCTTCAATCCATTTAGCAATTTTACCTTTAACAATGTTACCAATAATTTTTTCAGGTTTACCTTGAGCAAGTAGTTCTTCTTTCATTTTAGCTTCAGCAGCTGCAACAGCTTCTTCAGTTAATTGAACTCTTGAAACAAACTCAGGGATATTTTTAAGAGGTTTTCCAAGTCTTACTAACTCTTCATTTAACTTTTCGATATCAGCAATAATTGCTTTATTTTCTGATTCGATGAAATCTGGTGCTAAATCTTGGTAAGAAATAACAGTTGGTTTCATTGAAGCTGCATGCATTGCAACTTTTTTTAATAAATCAGTAGTTTTTTCTTTTGCAGCTTCGTCACAAGTTGCAGCTAAAATAACACCAACTTTTCCTAAGTGAACATATGCATTTACAACGTCACCAGTTACATTTGAAACTTTTCTTGCAACTAAATTTTCACCAATTACAGCAATTTTTTCATTTAAGAAAGTTGGGAAATCTAAACCATCAACAGATGATGCAGCTAAAGCTTCAGCATCTGCAATATTATTTGCTTGTGCATGTGCAGTAATTCCATTAACTAAGTTAAG
>Ga0193963_1001925_pt1 | contig 9987 bp, 9 predicted proteins | sample FB_6_MG_FD_140359 | JGI IMG/M metagenome (GOLD analysis project Ga0193963, IMG submission 140359) | Microbial mat bacterial communities from the Broadkill River, Lewes, Delaware, United States - FB_6_MG | ecosystem: Environmental > Aquatic > Freshwater > River > Microbial mats | place: USA...
GTAATAATTTCTATATTTATTGGAGAAAAATTATTTACAACTAATTATATTTTCATTGCATTACTACTAGGTTTTGTATCATATGGACTCAGCATATATTTTTATATATACGCTCAACGATTTTTAGGGGCTGCTAAAACCAGCACTTATTATGCTATTGCACCTTTTGTAGGGACAATCATATCTCTGCTAGTTTTCAAAGAATTACCCTCTTTAAGTTTTATTATAGCACTTATAATAATGATTTTAGGAGTTAACCTGGCTGATTAAATATATCCACTTTCTGCAAGAAAAATAATTTTTATGTCATTTTGAATTTTTTTATTGACAAAATGATTTTAATACTGTATGCTAATCATGAATTAAATAACTAACCGAGGTTTAGCAGATTCACATCTGTTAATTAAAAGGGAAGTTGGGTGTAAATCCCACACGGTCCCGCCGCTGTAAGAGCTGAGCTACTTTCATTATGTCACTGAGAAATTGGGAAGACGAAACTAGTTATGACGCTTGAGTCAGAATACCTGCCTTGTTTATAACACAAAAATTCTACGAGCGATGGAAGGTGTATAAGAATTAATTAAATTCATATTGAATGGATTTAATTAAAACCTTAAAATCAAAACTTCTGCTGTAACTAGAATAGTTACAGCTTTTTTTATTTCTCATAAGCTGTAGAATACTTTTAACTGAAAGGATAATAAGCTATGAAATCTATATTAAAAACATTCAAACCAATCTTAGAAGAAAGATTAAGAAATGATTCTTTATTAGAAAAACTAACAAATCCTGAAGAGGCAGCAAAATTCGTACAGGATGGAATGATAGTAGGAACGAGCGGTTTTACTTTTGCAGGATATCCTAAAATCATACCAGCTGAAATTGCAAAAAGAGCAAAAAACGGTGAAAATATTGGCATAACTCTTATTACAGGTGCAAGCGTAGGGGATGAATTAGATGGTGAACTAGCACGTGCTGGTGTCATAAAAAAAAGATATCCCTATCAAACTAACAAAGATATGAGAAATGCTATAAACAGAGGTGAAATTGAATATTCAGACTTTCATCTTAGTCAGATACCTCAATATATAAAAAATGGTTTTTTTGAACCTATTGATATAGCAATTATAGAAGCTGTAGCAATAGATGAAGATGGAAATATAATTCCATCTATGTCAGTTGGATGTTCGAATATACTTACCGAATATGCTAAAGAAGTAATCATAGAGTTGAATTTGTCGCAACCACTAGCATTAGAAGGAATTCACGATATATATAGCCCCGCTAAACCACCAGCTACTGAACCTATACCTATAGTTAGGGCAAACAATAAAATTGGCATGCCCTATATAAAATGTGATCCTTCAAAAATCAAGGCTATAGTAGTTACAAACACACCAGATAAAGGAAAAATAGTCACTCCTGTTGATGATAATTCTAAAAAAATGGCTAATCATTTAATAGGATTATTTAATAGTGAAATAGAAAAAGGCCGAATGACTCATAATCTTAGACCCATACAATCAGGAGTAGGTAATGTTGCAAATGCAATAATGGCTGGATTAATAGATTCTGAATTTAACAATCTAACCTTGTATTCAGAAGTTTTACAAGATGCTGTTTTGGATTTAATATGTCATAAAAAAGTAAAATTTGCTTCAGCTACAGCATTTACACTTTCACCAACGAAACAAGAATATTTCTATAAAAATATATACAAATACAAAGATAAAATAATACTCAGACCACAGGAAATTTCTAACCATCCCGAGGTCATTAGAAGATTGGGAATAATAGCAGTTAATACCGCTATTGAAGTAGATATATATGGAAACGTTAATTCTTCAAATATTGAAGGAAGTAGAATGATGAATGGAATCGGTGGGTCTGGAGATTTTGCTAGAAATGCATTATTAACAATATTCACCACTCCTTCTACTGCTAAAAATGGTTTGATTTCAAGTATAGTACCATTTGTAACGCACGTAGATCATACAGAACATGATGTGAATATAGTTATAACCGAACAAGGTTTAGCTGATTTACGAGGTTTAAGCCCTAAGGAAAGAGCATTAGAAATAATCAATAATTGTGCTCACCCAAAATTCAAAGATAAATTACTGGAATATTTTGAGGATGCATACAAAAATTGCAAATATAAACATACACCTCATAACTTTGAAAAAGCACTTCAATTCAATAAAATAGAAGATAAACAATCTAAGAAAGGAGAAAAATAATGGCCTCACTTTTAGAAACACTTATGCTTGTTTGCTTTGGATGTTCATGGCCCATGGCACTTATGAAAAATCTAAAGGCAAAAACAACAAAAGGAACTAGTCTATTATTTCTCATTTTAATAATATTAGGTTACATTGCTGGTATATCTGCCAAAATAGTTTCAGGAAATATAAATTATGTACTTATAGTTTATATATTAAATCTAGCTATAGTTTCTGCAAATTTACTTGTTTATTTCCATAATAGCCGAATGGAAAAAAAAGAACAACTAAATTTGTAATCTAAACTCCTATAATTGAAAAGACTCCAGTAATTAATTATACTGGAGTTTTTTTATAGCTATTATCTTAACATATCTAATATCTAGATTATTTAAGTTTACCTTCATATATTAGATTTTCATTATTTTTCACTAAAAACATATTTTTATCTAAATCTAGATATATTTTATCCTCACCTAAATTTAGTTTATCTACTGAAAAGTCTCCTGTTAATTCTGACAGCATATCTTCATTTTGATAATATATTTTTCCATCTTCACTATAAATTCTGATGCAATCCTCTACACCATTTTTATTCGCATCTACACCAAATATCTGAAGTAAATTAACATTCAATTTACTATCTACAGGTAATTTTTCTAAAATAATATTGTTATAATCTATGGGAAATATTGTTACTTTATCAGCAAAACCGTCTGAAATAAATCTGTACTCAGGATACTTTTCATATCTTTCGAAATAATCCCATAATTCTGTACTATCAGTAGTATTAGAGCCTCTAACCCTTGGAACTTTATATTTATTATATCTTTTATCATAGCTCATAACTATAGGACCAGTTACTCCAACAGCAAATCCTGACTTTATATGATACTCTTGTTCATTATATCTACCATCTAAAACAAATTTCATCAAATCATCTGATTTAGGCGTAGAACCAAATGGATAAGCTATAGAAGAAACATCATAATTTTCACCTAGTATAGAATGAATATATTCTACCGAGCTCCCAATTTCATAATTCAGCTGAGATTCATTCAATTTACTTAGGTTTTTATGAGTTGCAGTATGTGTACCTATTTCATAACCTCTATCTGTTAACCATGAAAGCTTTTCATCTATTGATATATTTTTTTCACTAGCAAATATAGATAAATCTGTATTTATATAAAAAATCGCATTTCTTGCAAAATCTTCATGTTTTTCATAGAACTCTTCCATGATTGCTACTGCACAATTTTCAGAAGCTACTAACTCATCTCCAACTCTTTCTAGTGAACAAGTAGTGCTTAATCCATCATCAAAAGTTAAAACAATAGGCGTATATCCTGCAGCAATATCTATATTACCACTAATATAATCACTCATTTTTATAGGCATATATTTATTATCATACATATATTGCAAATCTTTTTTGAATTCCTCTGGCTTTATATGATATGGGTGTAAATCTTTTATACCATGATACATAACCACCAAAACTTGACCATTTTCATCTGCAACAATATTCAATTTAGGAATACTATCAATTATTTCTTCATTTTCAACTTCTTCATCTTTCGACACAACTTCTTTATCTTCATTTTCAACTTCTTTATCTTCCGATGCTACTTCACTATCTTCATGACCTTCATTATTATTTTCCTGTATAGAAATACGTGTATCTTCATCATCTTCTTTACCAATATCTATGTCTTTTGTTTTTGTACAAGCACTTAAACACAAAAGCAAACTTATAACAATTAACAATTTTTTCATATTATGTCCTCCATAAGTGAATTTTAATTATTTTAATTACTAATTAATCTCTATAAAAACTAAGTAAAACTACAGCCGATAAAATAAATATTGAACTCATAACAGTTGCTAATGTAAGTGGCTCATTCAAAAAAACCACCGCAAATATAGCACAAGATAACGGTTCAATCGTCAAAATTATAGATGCAGCAGAAGATCCAATATACTTGATACCTATTTGCAAAGATGTAAATGCAATCAAACCTACTGATACACTTACAATTACGCTATAAATCCAAGCCTTAGAAGTTAATTCTAAAGTAAAAGTATTCGTCATCATAGAGTATATAAACAAAACTATACTTGTTATAATGCAAACATAAAAAGTTACTAATAAAACATCTTCATTTTTAATATCTGACTTATCATAATAAACCAAGCCTATACCATAAAATATACCTGATAACAAAGCAATTATTACACCTTTGATACTGCAGTTTCCCGCACCATTAAAACTAATCCATACACCTATCAAAGCTAAAACAAGCGCAACAATTTTTATTTTATTAATTTTCTCCTTATAAAATACTAGACACAATATCATAACCACTAATGGATATACATAATGAATAATAGTAGATAAACCTACTGGTATATACATATAAGCACTATACAAAAAAGTGGTAGTCAATACTGAAATCAATATACTATATATTATTAATTGAATCGTAATTTTCCTACTTCTAATAATTTTTATTTTCTTAGTAACTAATATAAGCCATATAATTGGAATAATTAGCAAAGTTCTTAAAAAAGTCAACATAATGGGGTTAGATCCACCATTATAACTAACTTTACCTAATATGGGAGTAAACCCGAAAATAATTGCTGTGATTATTACACAAATAAACCCTTTAATTTTATCATTTTTTCTTTCTGTCATTTTATACATCCTTTATAATATTATTGTCCTTAATATTATAATCATATCTCTTTAAAATTACAACCTTTATTTATAAAACTAAAACTCTCCCATCATAAGGAGAGTTTTATTAAAATCTAACTGGAATTCTAGAAACATGTATGCCAATATTTTCCGAATAATTATGAGAACTCAAATATTGTTCTATACCTTCTCTAGCCAAATCATAATCCAACATAGGTGAAATATTTATTTCATTCACTACTTCCTTATCGTTAAACTTCAAGTCGCAAAACGGAGTCAATATACCATTTCTTAAATAAAAATTCAACTCTAATTTCTCCTCATATTTTGGTTTATAATCTATTGGTAATCTTATAGCAAATCTATATTCATGTTCATTAGAAAAAAAACTATCTTTAAAAAACAATCTATAGTTTTCAATATCTGATAACATATTTGCAATAATTTCATTTGCGCGTATATCTTTTTTAAACACATCTAATTGACTTTGACTATTAGAGAAGAGCTCTTCATCAGTTCTTTTTATAAGATTTTTAAGAATATCTATCTTTATTCGATTTTTATAAATTATCGGGCCATAAAATATGCACACATTTTTATCTTTAATTTTAGAAAATCCACTTAATAAATCATTTATAGAAAATCCAATGTTATACCCTTGATAAGCACCTCTTTTTATATAATAATTCCACATATTTAAAGAATCACTATCTCTAGAACAAGAAAAAATATAATATCTCATCGTTATAGATTTAAATCCACCTAATTTTCTATCATTAAAATTTATAACTGTCTCATAATTATATTTTTTATTGATAAGCTCATCCAAATAGAAAATCAAGTTCTTATCATTCAGCTGATTTTTTATTTTCTTACACGCCATAGTTAGTGGTTCTCTTATGTTTGTATATTCAGATTTATCATTCAAAAACTGACAATCAGTGAATCGCAAACTATGGCTTTTAAGTATTAGCATGAGTCCATCAGGAGAAGTATAATGAAAAATCATTTTTTTACTTTCTCTATCTAGTGGATCAATATTTATAATTCTTTTACCATTTTTATACAAAAAATCACCTCTTTATATTAAACTAATTCTATACTTTTTTCCAACAAAGCTACAAAATCAGGTTTAACTTTATTTGCAATTTCTATAACTTCTTCACCGCTAAGTGGTTGATCTAAAACACCAGCTGCCATATTTGTCAAGCATGAAATTCCTGCACATTTTATACCTATATTATTTGCAACTATAACCTCTGGCACTGTACTCATTCCAACTGCAGATGCTCCGAAATTTCTAAACATTCTTATTTCAGCAGGAGTTTCAAAACTAGGTCCCATATATCCTAAATATATTCCTTCTCTTAATTTTATATCTTGATACTTAGCTGCATTTTTAATAGCAGCTATCATGTCCAAATTGTATGCATGGCTCATGTCATTAAATCTAGGCCCAAATCTCTCATCATTTGGTCCTATTAGTGGATTGCTTCCCATGTAGTTTATATGATCTGTTATGACCATAAATTCACCTACATTAAATTCTTTATTTACAGCACCACAAGCATTAGTTAAAAGCAATTTTTCGATTCCTAATAATTTCATAACTCTAATTGGGTATGTTATATATTCCATACCATATCCTTCGTAATAATGAAATCTTCCTTGCATACATATAACCGTTTTGCTACTTTTTTTTCCTATAATTAAATTACCCTTATGTCCTGGAGCTGTTGACTTTGGAAAATGAGGTATTTCAGTATAAGGTATAATTGTTTTATCCTCTAATGTATCAGCAAATGAACCTAACCCTGATCCCAAAATTAATCCTAATTCAGGATTTTGATTAGTTATTTGTTTTATATAATTTGCACTTTCTCTAGCTCTTTCGTATATATTCATTTTTCCTCCAATTATCTCATAGAATCAATTATTTTTTGCGACTTCTTGTAAATATCTACTGGGTTTTCACCGATGTTAAATTCACCATTTTCATAAAGTATTTTCCCATTAACAATTGTCATATAAACATTGCTAGGATTTCCAGCATAAACAATATTTTTCGAAATATTGTTTATTGGTTGCATATTAGGTTGCATTAAATCCAAAACAGTTATATCCGCTAATTTACCAACATCTAAACAATCACAATTATTTAATCCTACTGATTTTGCACCGTTATTTATGGCCATTTTCAAAACAATATCTGGACTCATCACTGAAGGGTCGTCTAATAACAATTTCTGTAAAATAGTAGTTAAATACATTTCCCTAAACATATTAAGCGCATTATTACTAGCTGGTCCATCAGTACCTATAGCTAGATTTATACCAGAATTATGATATTTACTCAGTTCAGCAATACCACTTGCTAGTTTAGCGTTTGAAGCTGGATTAGTAATAATAGAAACATTTTTATCTTTCAAAATTTCTATATCTTTATCTGTTAAATGAACTCCGTGAAAAATTCCTCCACCGTAATTAAATATTCCATGTTTATTCAAATATTGAACAGGAGTCATATTATTTCTCTCTATACATCCTTGAACTTCAGGTTTTCCTTCTGAGCAATGTGTATAAACAGGAGCTTCATATTTATCAGCTACTCTAGCTATACCTTTAATTAATTCCTCACTAGCGGTATATTCTGCGTGAAAACCAATCTTATCTGTTATAAGTTCACTCATGTTATTAAATTTGATATAATTTTCTTCTAATTCATCTACATTAGAATAAAAATTATTTAATGCACTGCATAAAACAGTTCTAAATCCACAATCTACAGATGCTTTTATTCCAGATTCCTCAAACATATACATATCAAAATTTGTAGTTATTCCACTTGACAAATACTCCATAATAGCTAATTTACTCAATGTGTATACATATTCACCTTTGAGTTTTGCTTCCATGGGAAAAATCTGCTTATTTAACCACTCCAATAAAGGCATATCATCAGCATTAGATCTTAAGAAAGTCATAGCTGAATGAGTATGCATATTTTTAAAGCCTGGCATAATTAGTTTTCCAGTTAAATCTATTTCTCTATCATATTTTAAATCATTCTCAGTTCTATTTTTTCCGATATACGAAATTTTATTATCACATATATCTACTTCTCCATCTATAACATTTGTATCATTTTTCATACTCATTATTTTTGCATTATATAATCTAATCATTTAATCCCTCTTCTGTCCGTATTCTTTAAATTTTTCAACCATGAACTTCATTTCATTATCACTCAAAATAACAGGTTCTCCAACTGCTTTTGCTCTCATATATAATTCTGCACAAAATTCCATTTCATCTGCTATTTCAAAGGCTTTCATCATATTATAAGCTACACAATTAATACCGTGATTCGCTAACAAAACAGCGTTTTGATTACCCAAAGTTTTTAAAGCATTTTCCGCTAATTCAATAGAACCAAAAGAAGCATAATCTGCAACTTTCACTTCTTTACCACCACTATATGCTATCAGATAATCTATAGCCGGCAGAGAAATTCTAAGAGTTGATAAAGCTGTACAAAATCTTGAATGCATGTGAATCATAGCATTTACATCTTCTCTGTTTTTATATACCAATGTATGCATCATATATTCACTAGAAGGTTTTAAATCTCCTTCTAACACTCTACCATGCAAATCCATTATAACTATATCTTTTTCTATCATATTAGTGTATGGAATACCTGATGGAGTGATGGCCATTAATTTTTCACTTCTATTATATATACTAAAATTTCCACCAGTACCTCTAGTTAAGCCTGCATCATATATTTTTTTTGCATATATAATTAGCTCTCTTTTTTCATTTTCTAACATAAAACACCTACTAATTATCTATTTTATCAAAAAGATTTTTTATAGCTTCATCATATGGTGGTTCTAACACTCCATATTCTGTAACTATACCAGCAATTAAATCATTATCCGTTATATCAAAAGCAGGATTATATATTTTAACTCCTTTTGGGGCCATTCTCTCTTTATACCATAATTCAGTAATCTCTTCAGGTTTTCTTTCTTCTATATTAATTTCATCTCCTGTTTTACACATTACATCAATTGTAGACGTTGGACTACAAACATAAACAGGAATATTATATCTTTTTGCTACTGTAGCAACAACACTAGTACCGATTTTATTTGCAACATCTCCATTAGCAGCTACTCTATCACATCCAACAAAAACTGCTTGAATCCATCCATTTCTCATTACCGAAGCAGACATATTATCACAAATTAAAGTGACATCTAATCCTGATTCTTTTAGCTCATATGAAGTTAATCTAGCTCCTTGTAATAGAGGTCTAGTTTCATCAGCAAATATTTTAAAATCATATCCTTTTTCATATCCAATATACATAGGAGCAGTTGCAGTTCCATATTTCACAGTAGCTAATTTCCCAGCATTACAATGCGTTAATAATCCATCTCCAGGTTTTACAAGAGACAGTCCATTCTCACCAATCTTTCTGCACACTTCAATATCATCATCGTGAATCTTCATTGCTTCTTTTTTTAGTAATATTTTCAACTCACCCACTGATTTATCTGCATTATTTTTAACTATTTTATGCATTTTATCTAATGCCCAAAATAAATTTACGGCCGTAGGTCTAGAAGTAGCCAAATAATCTTTAACATCTTCAAATTCTTGTTTAAACTCAATTATACTTCTACTTTCAAACCTAGAAGATACAACATATATACCTATAGCTGCTGCTACACCTATTGCAGGTGCACCTCTAACTTGTAAAATATTTAGTGCATGCCATATTTCCTCTTTTGTATGAATTGAAATCACTTCTACTTCATATGGTAGTTTAGTTTGATCAATCAATAGCAACTCATTTTTTTCAACATCTAAAGTTACCGTTTCTATGTCCATTATATTTTTATTCAACCTACATCCTCCTATTTTTTTATATTAGAAAACCTTCTAAATTATTGCACCTCAAGTACCACTTGGCACAGTACCGCATCCAACTAATGTAACAATTGCCAAAACTATTAGCAATATTAAAATAATTTTTTTCATGATTAACAC
>Ga0193963_1001927_pt1 | contig 9983 bp, 9 predicted proteins | sample FB_6_MG_FD_140359 | JGI IMG/M metagenome (GOLD analysis project Ga0193963, IMG submission 140359) | Microbial mat bacterial communities from the Broadkill River, Lewes, Delaware, United States - FB_6_MG | ecosystem: Environmental > Aquatic > Freshwater > River > Microbial mats | place: USA...
CTCTTTTAATTTATCATCTAAATATGGTCTTAACCACTCCAAAGGACCTAATCTTGATTGGTATGCCACATGGGTATTTTTAAAAAAAAGATTCTGTTTTTCTAACTCTTTTTTTGCATACTCTACATTTTTTAAAATATGTTTTTGGTATAAATCACCTTTGTCAATTGTTCTTTGCGTTAAACCATGTGCAGAAAAGATTAGTTCAAAATCATGAGCTGCTTCGCCCTTTAAAGACTCTTTTATTCTTTCAACAATAGCTTTATTGTAGTTATCATCATCATAATATGATTCTATTGTTTTTATAGGAGCGCTTATTCCTACTCTTTTAGCCTCTTTTTGAAAGTTTTCAATTGATGATTTAGTTGTCGTTGATGAGTAATGTGGATACATAGGCAAAGCATAGATTTCATCATAATTAGTAAGTTTTGGAATTACCTCTTTTGCAAAAGGTGGAGTATACCTCATCTCATAATAAACATCAGCATCAAGTATTTTATTTAATCTTCTTACTAATCTTTTTGTATGTCCAACAATAGGAGACATTCCTCCTAGTTTACTATAATTCTCTTTAGCCTCTTTTTTTCGTAAACTTGTAATAAGTAAGCCAATCATAGCTCGTATTGGTTGAGGAGCACCAATAATATATTTATCATTAAACATATTTTTTAGAAAAACTTCAACTTCATTTAGGTTATTGGGACCACCCATATTCATTAGTACAACTGCTCTTTTCAAAACATTCCTTTTTTTAGGGTATTTTATTGTTTTATGAAGTTTGTTTGTATGGTAAATTTGTCTTTTTATATTTTTTTATCTTCTAAAATCTCTTTTGTAATCTTATGTCTAAAGTCAAACATTTCTTGTAACTGCTTTTGAATAAAAAAATCAAACAACTCGCCTAGTTTCCCAAAAGGTAATCTATATTTAACTACATCTTTTAGTTCACACAAAGTTCCTTTTTGTACAAAAATATGAGAATGCTCCCAATAAGCAAAAGGTGATTTTACTGCAACATCCACTAAGATATTCGGACTTTCTAATTTTTCAATTTTAACTTCCCAAGTTGTAGGGATAAAGTTTTTTACTGTTTTAATCTTAGCTATTCCACCTTCATGGGGAATAAAATCTTTATTTACAAGTTCAACTTTTGTATCTAAAGGTGTAATTGTTTTTAAGTTATTCATATCTAAGTGAAAATCAAAAAGCTTTTGAATATCACAGTTTATTAAAGAACTTTTCTCAAAGGTTTTCATACTCAATCCTTTTTATGCAAATCTCTTATTGCTTCTGTTATTGTTTCAAATTTAAACTTAAAGCCACTTTTTAATAATCTCTTTGGTTTTACGCACTGCCCCTGTGTTAAAACTTTTGCACCTTCACCAAATATTAGATTTAAAACAAACTCTGGAATAGGTAATATTGTTGGTCTAGAAAGAACTCTACCTAAGGTTTTTGTTAAATCATAATTTGTTGTAGGGATAGGTGCAGTTAGATTATATACCCCTTCATATGATTCATTATCATAAACAGCTTTATAAGCCCTTGTTAAATCCTCTATATGGATAAAAGAGAGGTCTTGAGAGCCATCTCCTATTGTCCCTCCTAGTCCAAGTTTAAAAGGTGTTAGCATCTTTTCTAAAGCACCTCCATCTCCTAAAACAATTCCAAATCTAAATATAACTGTTCTAATATCCAGCTCTTTTGCTTTTAAAGCTTCATTTTCCCAGGTTTTACATAGTTTTGCCAAAAAATCATCTTCATAGTCATAATACTCTTCATCATAACAAGTATGATCTTTATATATTCCAACTGCTGAAGTAGAGATAAAAAGTTCTGGTTTATTTTTCGCTTTTCCCATAGCTTTAACTAAAGCTTGGGTTGTATCTATTCTACTATCTCTTAAAAGTTTTTTATACTTTTTTGTCCATCTATTAATTATATTTGCCCCAGCAAGGTTTATAAGAACATCACTCTTTTCTATTAAAGATGTTAGCTTATCAATATCTTTTAAATCTTCTCTTTTTACCCCAAGTACTTTATAATCATTTGCTTCAAACATTTTTCTTAAATTTGTACCAACAAATCCAGAAGAACCTGTAATTACTACTGTTTTCATGGAATACTCCTTTGAAATCCTATTTGTTAAATTATAATATATCTATAGATTATTAGTAGGGATTTTTTGTTAGTTCAAAAATTATTTTACTTGTATATTAATCTTATAAAACCTATTGAGAATAGTATTGCTGATATCTCTTTTGGCTCAAAACCATAAAGTAAATAGAAAATTCCTGCAAAGATAAAACCAAAAGAGAGCCCATATTTACGCATCTCTTTTTTTAATCTATTTTGCATAAACTCTAATTGATTTTTTGATATCTCAACTTCTAGGCTTCCTTCACTAGCTTTTTTAATCATTGTTTTAAAATCTTTTGTAATAAAAGGTAAATCTTTTACCTCTTCAATCAAGGTTTCAACTATTGACTCTTTTGCACCAAGTGCTTTTGGTAAATTATTTTGTAAAATAGGAAGAATATCTTTTACACCATTGAAATTTTCAATATAAGTAGTTCCTAATCCCTCAATAATAGCACTTACTCTTAAGATATAAATTGCATCAGAAGGGAGTTTAAAAGGCAAGTCTCTAGTACTTTCTAATACTTCAAAGGCAAGTTTTTGCATAGATTCACTATCAAGATTATCATTTGAAAAGATATCAAACATTTTTGAAGTAAATTCAGTCAATTCACCAGTAGGTGCTTCATATGCAATAGTTCCTAATCTTTTACTTGCAGAAATATATGTTTCATAATCTTGTTCATTTGCTGCTTTAATAAGTTCGATTATTGAAACTCTTTTATCATTTGGAACAGTTTTTACCATACCAAAATCAAGAAGTATCAATTCTCCTTTTTTATTTACTAATAGATTTCCAGGGTGTGGGTCTGCATGGAAATATCCATTTATTAGCATTTGAGTTGTATAAAAATCAACAAGGTTTTTTATAATCTTTTTAAAATCAATATTATGTTTAAAGATATTCTCTTTATCATCAAATCTAAAACCTTTCTCAAAACTCATAACCAAAGCATCATCACATGAGTATTTTTCATAAGCTTTTGGAAATTTAACGCTCTGTTTTTTATATACTTTTCTAAAGTTTTTTAGATTTTTAAGCTCATTATTTAAACTAACCTCTTCAACAATCATTTTTGAAAATTCATTAACTACAGCTTCTATTGAATTTTTTGTATAACTTGAAAAAAGAGGTTTGAAAATGAAATTAAAAAAATTGATAATTTTTATATCAGCTAATACTTGGTTTTTTATACCTTTTCTTCGTATTTTAACTGCAACTTTTTTATCATCTTTTAGTCGTGCAATATGAACTTGTCCAATAGAAGCAGAAGCAATAGGCTTTTTATCAAAACTTTTAAATACATCCTTTTTTCCAAAGGCTTTTTCATATATTTCATAGAAATCTTTTTTATTCATAGGAGGTATTTGGTCATGCAAGTTTTTTAACTCTTCTAAATACTCTTGGCTAAAAAAATCTGACCTTGTAGCTAATACTTGAGCTAGCTTTATAAAACTTGCTCCTAATTTGATAATAGTAAATTTTAGTTTTGCAGGTTTTAAAGGTTTTATAAATAGAAAACTCTTTTTTCTTTTTATAAGCAAATAAATTGTTAATAAAAAAATAAAAACCCTATAAACTCTTAATGGTGAATAATAAATAAGATCCTCCTTATTTGAAATCTCTTAGACTATTTATTTAGTTTTTTTATCATCTTTTTTAAATCTTTTTTTGTAGCTAAGCCTAATTCATTTATTAACTCTTTTAGCAAAGATTTCATCTGTTTTTTAACTCTAATATCCTCTTTTTTACCTTTTTTTTCCAAGGCTTTCATAAAAGTTTTTGCATCACCTTTTTTTATTTTTCCTTTTTTTTCTAGAATTTTAACCTCATCTTCTATTTTCTCTTTTAAAACAAGAACTGCCCCAAAACCTGAATGGATTAATTTATCTAACATACTAACTCCTTTATTTTTTTAATTCTTAGTAATTTTAATAAGATAATGGGTTTTTTAGTACCAGTAAAATGTTAGTTTATGAGATTTTTTAAAAATCTCTCAATTTGTATAGGAAGGATTATAGATTTATCTCTTATCTAATATTATTATGTCAAAAAAGGTAGGTTTTTATAGGCTTCTTTCTTCAATATATTCTCTAAACTCTTTTGCTCCATCTTTTGAGCTTGTAACCACATCATCAATATCTTTAAATGAGATTTCTAGTTTAGATTGCTCAATACTTTGCATTGATTTAATTTTATCAACATTTACAATACACGAACGATGAATTCTAAAAAAGTTTTTTCCTTTTAGAAGTTCTTGCATATCTTGCATCTTTTTTCTTACATAAGCATCAGTATCTTTTATTTTTATAATTACTTCATCTAGGTCTGCTTTTATATAATAGATATCATCAAGTTCTATCATATAAACTTTTGAACCTCTTTTTGCAATGATTTTTTTAGAAATTTGAACTTCATCTTTTTTAGGATTTTGTATAAACTTCTCTATCTTTTCTAAAGCTTTTTTAATAGACTCATTGGAAATTGGTTTTAATAGATAATCTAATCCACCTGATTTATATGCTTCTAAAGCATACTCATCAAAAGCAGTTTGAAAGATAATAAAAATACTTGGATTAAGTTCTAAAAGAGTATTTGCTAACTCTAATCCACTCATACTAGGCATAGAGATATCTAAAAATGCCACATCAAATTTTGTTTTTGTTGACTCTTTAATTGCATCTATTGGATTATTGCAGTCAACTATATCTAAAACACCCTCTTCATTTAAAATTCTTTTTAATCTTAAAAGAGCTAATTTCTCATCATCAACTATAAGTACTTTCACTTTAATCCTTTAATCTAATAATAAATATCATTTTATCATCTTCAACTTTTTTATCCAATTGTCCAATCTTTAATAATTTTAATCTTGTAGCCAAATTACTTAATCCTGTACCAAATTTGACCTCTTTTGTAATTAGTCCATCATTTGAAACTTCAATTGTATTGTTTTTTATACTTACTTTTACATGGAGTTGCTTTTGTAAATATCCATGTTTTATAGCATTTTCTACTAGTAGTTGAATTGAAAATTTTGGAACCATAATATTAAAATCATCACTACTAATATCAACTTGCATTTTTATATTATCTTCAAATCTTATATTCTCAATTCTTAGATATGTTTCAACCATTTTTATCTCTGTTTCAAGGCTAACTAAAGTATCTTTAGTAATGGCATTTCTTAAAAATTTTGATAAATCCAGTGTTGCTTTTTCTGCTTTTTTTTGATCCATATATATAAGTTCAGAGATAGAATTTAAGGCATTAAACAAGAAGTGTGGGTTTAACTCATTTTCTAAAGCTTTGATTTTTGAATCTAAAACTTCACTTCTAATAGACTCATTTTTATACTTCATTGAGATAAACTGATGAAGAATTAGACCAATTAAAAAGGTGAAAAAACCAATTACAATACTAATATAAATCCAAATTGGTTTTATAAAATCTATTATTGCAAAATCTGAAAATGAAAATAGAATATAACTCGCAACAAAACCTAAAAAGCCTGAAAGAAAAGAAAAAAGAAAGCTAATTGGATACCAAAACTTTTCATTTATTCTAGGAAGAATTAAATCATTGGAAATAGAGATAAAAACAAAAGCACTCAAGGAGATAGATACAGCACTAATTGTTCCAAAAAATATTGTTGAAAATTCTTTTAGATTGTCATTTATTAAAAAAAGAAATAAAGAGATAAAAAATCCAAAAAAAGCTCCAATTATAATAATATATAACCAATCAAGCTTTGATATTTTTAATTTTACACTAGACATTTAATTCCTTATTTAAAACTTCAACACCCAAAGCAATCCCAGGCCAACCTTGTCCTGCAAAGACTGTATCACCTACATTAAACAGACCTTCAAAGGGAGTTCTACAACTAGGTGTTTGTAAAATATTTTTAAAAGTGATTGCTTTTCCACCACAATTGTATCTATTGATATACTTTTTAAAAGTACTTGAGGTAGCACTATGAATATCAATTATATCCTCTTTTTTTATTGATTCAAAATTCTCTAAAAAACTATTTATTATAAAATCTTGGGTGATTTGTTTCTGTTTTTTATATTCATCTTTTGTCAAATTTTTCCAAAATAGAGCTTTTGTATGAGTTGAAATAGTAATACTGTAGCCATTTTTAGATAACTTTTTATCATCCTTATGGGAAACTGATATAAAAAAAGATTGAGATATTGCATTTGGAATATTTTTTTCTAGTATTATTTGATAATGGTGTAAAAAATCCTCTTTTGAATCTAAACATAGGTTAATAACAAAAGCACTTTGGTCGATAAAAGAGAAACTATCATAATAGTTTTTAATATTTTTATCATCAAAAAGTTGTGATGAGCTATAAACAGATGAGTTTAAAATAACCTGTTTTGAGGTATATTCGTTCTTATTTGAAATTACTCTATAAGTATCTTGTTCTTTAATTATTTTTATAATTTGCTCTTTTTTATGTACCTTTATATCTTTTAAAATACCATCAAAAAGTGAGCCCATTCCATTATTTACATAAAATACATCATGAAAAGGGTAAGATAAACCTAAAGCCAAAGAGAGTAAAGAAATATCTTTTGATGTAGTTTGCACCGTAATTAAAAGTTGGGCATCAATAAAAGCTTTGTACTCTTCTGAGATATTTGGTAGGGTCTCATTTATAAAACTTGTGGCACTTTTTAAAATATCAAATTTGAAGGTTCCTAAAAGCTCTAGTATTGAACTTGTAGTCTTTAAATAAGAGGATAGACTATATTTTGCATAATGAAGTTTTTTTAAAGTCCAGAACTTTTCATCTAAAGCTTTTAAAGTACTCCAAAACTCTCTATTGTTTTTATGGGGATAAACTCTATTTAAACTATCTAAAAAAGTCTCAAAATCTTTTACTCTATCAAGAGTTTTTTTATTTTGAATAACTCTTATTGCCACTTCACTTTTTTGAATATCTGGTATATAATCTATTTTATCAAATATTTTTTTGATTGGATGATTTTGTTCATAACCTACAAAAGTTGTTGCTCCTGCATTGTAGTAGTTTCCTTTTCTTTTAAACGTACTTGCACAACCTCCAAGATTTATATCTTTTTCAAACAAAATTAAATTTTTATGCTTATTTAGTGCAGAGATTAAAGAACCTCCTATACCTGAGCCAATAACAGCTAAATCAATATTGCTCATTTTTTGCTTCTTTAAACTTTTCAATTGCTCTTTGTCTTGATAGTTTTATATCAACAATAGCTTTAGGATACTCTATAAATAGATTTGACTGAACCCCATTTTCAATATGAAAAAGTCTTGAATCAGTATTTTCAAAACCTTTAATAACACTTTTTATAAAAATACCATCTTTATCAAATTTCTTTGATTGGGTATAAGGATTAAAAACTCTAAAATAGGGAACACAATCAGCTCCAGTACTTGCACTCCATTGCCATGAACCTATATTTGAACTAGCTTCATAATCTAATAGTTTCCTAGCAAAATACTCTTCACCTTTTTTCCAATCTACAAATAGATTTTTAGTCAAAAATGAAGCAACCACCATTCGTAAACGATTATGCATAAGACCAGTTTTATTTAAGTGTATCATTGCTGCATCTATAATTGGAACTCCAGTTTTTCCTTCACACCAATTTTCAAAATCCTCTTGGTTTTCATTCCATCTTATTTCTAAATTATTGAAGTTTTTATTTTGTGATGTTGGAAAATGAAAGAGAATATAGTTATAAAACTCTCTCCAGAAAAGTTCTCTAATAAAAAACTCACAATCATTATTATTCAAAGATTTAAAGTAATTAAAAACTTGTTTTGGTGAGATGAGTCCAAATCTTAGATGAACAGATATTTTAGAACTTGCATCTTTATAAAAATAGTCTCTATCTTCTTTATATGAAGCAATTTTTTCTTCAAACTCTTTTAATAAACTAAAGGCATCTTTATATAAAAAAGAAGGAAGCTTTTGCTCAACAAACCCTAGTTCTTCTAAACTAGGGATAAAAGAGTAGTCAAAATCTATTTTTTTTAAATTTTGATTTTTTTTAAACTCTTCAATACTATTTGATTGGGTAATCATATTTAGGGATTTGAAAAAGGGAGTGAATACTTTGTAAGGAGTATTATCTTTTTTTAAATGCTCATTAGGATTTAAAATAAATGAATCGATAAATCTTCTTAGTGGAATTATTCTTTGAATATCTTCATCTCTTTTTTTTGCATAAGAGTCAAAATCAATAGAGCATAATACCTCATCAAAGCCTTGATTTTTTAGCTTTGTAAATACATTTTTTGGTTCATCAAAAAAAATAGCTAAATCCAAGTTTAACTCTTGAAGCTTTTTCTTTAATTGTAAAACTGATTTATATATAAAAGTAACTCTCTTATCATCCTTGTCTAAGGCTTTTAATATACTTTTATCAAATATAAAAATAGGAAATACTTTATCCTTGGCATTGGATAAAATTGCACTATCTTCTATTCGTAAATCACGTCTAAACCAAAGTATTTGTTTCATCGATATGCCTCAACTTTTGATCTTAGAGCAAGCTCTTTTGGATAAGGATTTAAAAACCTTTGAGCTTTTAAATACTCAATATCAAATCTTTTTATATATAGATTTAGTATCTTAATAACAGCAATTAAAGGTATCAATCCACTTTTAAACTCTTCAAAAGTCTCTAAAATTTCAGTCTTTTCATCTTTATTTATATCTTTTTTAAAATAACCATATAAGTGAAGTAGAACATTGTATGTATTTGAAATACTCCCTTTTAGACTAATTGCATTTAAAAAAGCGTGTTTATAATCTTCTAAAATAGTTTTGGTATCTTTTTTCTCATGGTTTGCAACAATATTTCCAAGCTCTTTATATGCTTGATGAGATTTTGCGTAGATAATATACTTATATGAAGTATGGAACTCTACAAGTTCTTTTATTGAGGGGTTTATTTTTAGAAATTCGAATATATTTTTATATGAAAAAATTTGCATTAAAAAGTTTTCTCTTAGCCACGCATCGCCTAACCTACCCTCTTCTTCTATTGGCAATAAAGGGTACTTTTCTTTTATCTCTTTAGCAAATACTCCAACTCCAACTTTTTCACTCATTCCTTTATCTGAAGGATAGATTTTCACTCTCTCCATTCCACATGTTGGGGATTTTGATTTTAGGATAAAACCGCATAAATCATCATTTTGAATCTCATTTGCAAGTTGTTTAGAAATATCTTCTACTTTTTGTGTAACATCAACATTTCCATTTGATGTTTTAACTCTAATTTCATCATCATTTTTAACTAATCTAATAGCCTCTCTAGGAGTAGTAAAAATCATTTTTTCAGGACAATAGGGAACAAACTCAAAATAATCACTAAGCATATCAGTAATAAACCTATCACGTGAATGGCCACCATCAAAACGACACATAGTCCCTAAAAGACAAGAAGATATACCTAGTTTCATATACAATCCTTTTTTATTTATTATACATTATATTGGTTATATTTGTTTTTTTGTATGTTTATTATGTTAGTTTATGAAGTATTGTCAAACAAGAAGAATATTTATTTCTACTCTTATTTTTCTTCATTTGAAGATTTTATATTATGAATTTATGTTACCACTCCAGCTTTCATATAAACGAGATAAATTATTAGAGAAAGCTATACATAAAAGTTAGAAATATAGGAAAATAATTGAAAGAAGAAAGATTAATTCATAGCTTTTGCGATGATTTAAATGTCTATTTAAAAAGTAGCTTTAAATATAGAAGAAATATTGCAAAAATTAGCATGAATACAATAAATGTATTTATGGCAAAGATTGATATGGAATGACC
>Ga0193963_1001930_pt1 | contig 9980 bp, 11 predicted proteins | sample FB_6_MG_FD_140359 | JGI IMG/M metagenome (GOLD analysis project Ga0193963, IMG submission 140359) | Microbial mat bacterial communities from the Broadkill River, Lewes, Delaware, United States - FB_6_MG | ecosystem: Environmental > Aquatic > Freshwater > River > Microbial mats | place: USA...
GGGTGAACCAGAAAAACGATTTCGTAATGACGCATTAATTGCTCCTTACGGTTTATACAGCCTTCAGCCGCATCGAAAAACGGTAGAAAGCAAGGAGTTAGAGTTAGTTTCCTCAATGGCATAACCAACGGGAGGCGAAATTATACGCGAAGATCTGCAAAACACAAACAAATCTATACGATTCCAGCCTTTGTTGTTGCAACCCTACGCTATCTGGCAGGAGAGATCGACTGACTCATTTTTGCGCAAAACAGCTTTCCAGAGTGTTTATCAGGATCATTACGAATCCCGGCCCAACAACTGTTGGTGTCCTCAAACTGCGTAAAGCGCTGACCCTTTCGCAGATCGAACAGATACACCTTGTCGTAAAAATCATGATCATTCCACTGACTGATCTTTAAGCGGGTTTTAATGCAGGTATAACGGGGAACGATATTGACGCCGGTACGCTGTGTCCGGATATAGTGACGATAATAGTTTTTACCCCGCTCGGTGCCCCGTATATGGTAACGAACAAAGTCACGACACTGCTGCAGATCCTTTACCCGCCGGTCTTGCAACAGCACCGCTTTACTAATCGGCGTGCCTTTATAGGTAAATTCGCCCAGCAGATAGATCCCTGACGGTTCTGCAGATGTCAGTGGGGAGGCCAGCAGCATCCCCAGTAAAAGTCCCTTTTTAAGCATCGCAATCCTCCTGATATAGCGCAATACCGTTACCGTTCCATGTGTTTGTAACAACAGACTAACGCATTCCGACGATTTATTCGTCCCCGGAACACCAGACTACCGCCACTCGTGGTAACTTCATGGTAACTGTCATGCTTCAGCACCAAACCGGCCACGGAACTCCCGTGGAGTCAGCCCGGTAATTTTAATAAACACTTTTCTGAAAGCACTGACATCCTCATAACCGGCGTTCAGTGAGATCACCTCAATACTGTCAGCGGATCCCTCCAGTGCTTCACAGGCTTTGCTGATCCTGAGTTGCTGAATGTACTCTTTGGGCTTATATCCGGTTGCCCGGAAAAAGCGACGCAGGAAGGTGCGCTCGGTCAAATGACAGTCAGAGGCAAGCTGCTTTACCGTAACCGGATGCTGGCTATGGTTTTGCAAATAGTGCTGACTTTTCAGAATCACCCGGTCTCCATGATCAAACGGAGGCATAAAGCAGCGATAGTAGCGCTGCTGACGGGGTGCAGTATCAACGACGAGTTGCTTCCCCAACTGTCTCATCAAGGCAGGAGTGCCAAACTGTGCCACCAGTTCCAGTCCCAGATCCAGCCAGGCCATCAGCCCACCGGCAGTCATCAGGTCACCATCATTAATCAGTATTTTAGTATCATCCACCCGCACCTCAGGAAACCTGGCAGCCAGCTCCTCCGCCAGTATCCAGTGTGTCGTTGCCGGGCGCTGATTCAACAAGCCGGTCTGTGCCAGAAGAAAAGCCCCGGCACACACAGAACATAACAGCGCCCCCGCCCCATGCATCACTTTCAGCCAGTGACTCAGTTCCGGCTGCCCATCAGTATAGAAACTGCCAACCAGACAGGGCGGTAAAATTATTACCTGGGGCACCGCGGTGACAGACGACTTATCCACACCGCCTGTACAGCAGGCTGAATCAGAGCCCTCTGCCGGATCACCATTCAGTTCCGAGCTATGTAACACCTGTATATCAAACTGCAGGCCCGCCTGCCGTTCCCGGCTCAACCGGGTGGCCATATCAAACAGTTCGTGCAGCCCCACGATTGCTGACTGCATCGCCCCCGGGTACTGAATAATTAAAATACTGATATGTTTCATAGAGACCGCAGACTTCTGTCAGTTATTGCCTTAAATATGTCAAAAACGACTCCAGTATAGGATGCGGAGGCAAAGGATAATAGACCCATCATCAGACATCTATTGAAGAGGTATTCATATGACACAGATTCAGCCCAACACAGCGCTGCTGTTAATCGACTTTCAGAACGACTACTTTCCGGGTGGAAAATGGGAACTGAAAAACACTCAGCTTGCTGCTGATAACGCCGCCCAACTACTCACCGCTTTCCGTCAAAAGCAGCTGCCGGTTATACATGTTCGCCATGAGTTTGAATCGGATGATGCGCCTTTCTTTCTGTCCGGATCGGAGGGCGCTCAGATCAACAACACCGTTGCAGCCGGGGGCGATGAACCGATCATTTTAAAACACGCCGCAAACAGCTTTAAAGAGACCCGCCTGAAACAGGTGCTCGACACGCTGAACATTGAGAATCTGATTGTTGCCGGAGCGATGAGCCATATGTGTATCGATGCCGGTGTTCGGGCGGCAGCGGATCTGGGATACAACGTCACGGTTGCTCAGGATGCCTGCGCTACCCGGGGTCAGGAGTTCAACGGTATCACGGTCCCTGCTGAGCAGGTGCATGCATCATTTATGGCGGCACTGGCATTTGCCTATGCCCGGGTTGAAAATACGGAAGTATTGTTGAGTGAAATGAAGTAATTCGGGGCTCGTAGTGGACTGTTGTACTGCCCCCAATTAACACTGCCATTTTAATTGTAGGAGCGGCTTCCAGCCGCGAGAAATATGTGAAAATTTCAATTCGCGGCTGGAAGCCGCTCCTACAAATACAAAGAAGGCTCTTCCCAGCCACGAGCTACAACTCGTTGCTCTTATTCCACCTCTACGATCTCAAAGCTGTGGGTAATCTCTACTCCACCCTTTTCCAGCATCAGAGATGCCGAACAATACTGTTCGGCAGAGAGCTTTACCGCCCGCTCCACTTTTTTCTCGTTCAATCCCCGACCGGAAACAATAAATTTCACATGGATCTTAGTGAATACTGCAGGCACGGCATCGGCGCGTTCGGCATCGATCTCAGCCACACAATCCACCACATCCTGACGGGTTTTCTTAAGAATACCGATCACATCGTAAGAGGTGCAGCCCCCCAAACCCAGCAGCATTAGTTCCATCGGGCGAGGCCCCTGTTTCAGCTCCCCATCGATGGTAATGTCAAATCCGGAACCGGTGGTTCCCTTGAAACGGACATCGCCGTCCCATTTTACTTTTGCCTGCATAGTAACTGTATCTTCTCTATTGACACTTTATTGTTTGATCAGCACTGATTAAAAAGCTTTCATTTAAAAAGTTCGGCCAGCTTTTCACCCGGATTATCGGCGCGCATAAAGGCTTCACCCACCAGGAAGCTGTTAACATTGTGCTCCCGCATCGCCATAACATCGTCACGGCACAGAATACCGCTTTCGGTGACCACGATACGATCGTCAGGCACCCTATCCAGCAATTCAAAGGTATGCTCAAGTGACACTTCAAAGGTGTGCAGGTTACGATTATTAATCCCTACGAGCGTGTTACCGATTGGCAATGAACGTTCCAGTTCAGCTTGGTTATGCACTTCAATCAATACGTCCATTCCCAGCTCCAGCGCCAGAGCATTGAGATCCGCCATCTGAGCGTCTTCCAGCGCGGCGACTATCAGCAGGATACAATCCGCACCGATCGCCCGGGCTTCGTAAATCTGATAAGGGTCGACAATAAAATCTTTACGGATAACTGGCAATGCACAGGCGGCACGCGCTTCCATAAGAAAAGCTTCACTGCCCTGAAAGAAATCAGCATCGGTGAGCACTGACAGACAACTGGCACCGCCCGCTTCATATGAACGGGCAATATCGGCTGGCACAAAGGGATCACGAATCACCCCTTTGGAAGGGCTGGCTTTTTTCGCTTCCGCAATAATAGCAGAACGCCCTTCAGCCAGTGTTTTCGCCATATTCGCGACAAAACCACGGGGATCGGTCGCACTGCCCTGCTGATCTGCGATCTGCGCTTTCAGGTCAGCAATACTTTTGACCGGCTGACGCTCAGCAATCTCTGCATATTTCCGTGCAATTATCTTTTTAAGCACGGTAGGTGTATCAGTCATCGTTGTTCAGTCCTTCAGCGACTGGCTAAAATCCGCCAGCTGTTGCATTTTATTCAGTGCCGCGCCCGAGTGGATCGCTTCCAGGGCTTTTGCCACGCCCTCTTTATGGCTGGACGCCTGACCGCTGAGATAGATCGCCGCGCCAGCATTAAGAGCCACCATCGATGCCGCCTTTTTAGCAGCAGCATCTTCAGCGCCTGAGAATGCCTTCTTAATCAGCTCCAGTGACTGGTCCGGACTATCAATTATCAGCCCGATCAGACTCTGACTCTCAACACCCAGGTCTTCAGGTGACAAACGATATTCCGTAATTTCACCGTCTTTCAGCTCAGCCACGTAGGTGTGGGTTGCCAGACTGATCTCATCCAGGCCATCATCCGCATGTACCACCATGATGTGTTCGCCGCCCAGTTGCTGCATCACCTCAGCCATTGGCCGACAGAGTTTTTTAGTAAATACGCCGATCACCAGGCGCTGCGCTCCGGCCGGATTGGTCATCGGCCCGAGGATATTAAATACCGTGCGGGTAGCCAGCGCCCGACGGGCCCCGATGGCGTGTTTCATCGCGCCATGAAAGCCCGGTGCAAACATAAAACCGACACCGACTTCATCGATACAGCGGGCTACAGCATCAGCCCCCAGATCCAGATTGATTCCCGCTTGCTCCAACAGATCAGCACTGCCACTGCTGGAGGACACCCCCCGGTTGCCATGCTTGGCCACATAAACACCGCAAGCCGCAGCGACAAAAGCACTGGCAGAAGAGACGTTAAACAGGTTGGCACCATCGCCACCGGTACCGACGATATCGACCAACGGCGCAGAGGTTGCTTTTACCGGCGTCGCCAGTTCACGCATCACCTGGGCAGCACCGGTAATCTCATCAATCGACTCACTCTTCATCCGCAGCGCAACCAGAAAACCGGCGATCTGTGATTCGGAGCATTCACCGGTCATCACCTGACGCATGACTTCAACCATTTCATCGCGGCTCAGATCGATATGATCGACCACCCGCGCCAGCGCTTCTTTGATATCCATTGTGTCGTCCTTATGCTCGGTTTAAAAAGTTTTGCAGCAGATCATGGCCCTGCTGAGTCAGGATGGATTCCGGGTGGAACTGCACCCCTTCAATATCCAGTTCTTTATGCCGCACGCCCATGATCTCATCGACACTACCATCATCGTTCTGAGTCCAGGCGGTGATCTCCAGACAGTCTGGCAAGGTATTCTTATCAATCACCAGTGAGTGGTACCGCGTCACAGAAACCGGATTTTCCAGCCCGGCAAATACTCCGGTATTGTTGTGATAAACCGGAGAGACCTTGCCATGCATCACCTGACGGGCACGAACCACATCACCGCCAAAGGCCTGACCCATACTCTGATGACCCAGACAGATACCAAAGATCGGCAGTTTACCGGCAAAATGCTTGATCGCCGCAACCGAGATACCCGCTTCATTTGGAGTACAGGGCCCGGGAGAGATTACCAGTTGGGTGGGGTTGAGGGCTTCGATCTGTTCGATCGTAATTTCATCATTACGATACACCTGAACTTCAGCACCCAGCTCACCCAGATATTGCACGACGTTATAGGTAAACGAGTCGTAGTTATCGATCATCAGTAACATATCAATACTTAACCTATTGATTTATATAATTAATAACATCGAGCCTTATTCAGGTTACCCGGTTTATACACCAAATAAATCGAAACTGAGCAGCAGATGGCTTCGAAGAACAGCCGATTATAGTACAGGAACCTAATTCCGGATAACACTGATGAGCGATGAAAACCGTCATCGGAGGGGCTAACAGAGGAAAACGACTATAAACTGCCAGAGGAAAAATACCTGCATATCCGTTTCCATGATATCCAGGTATTGAAAGTTATAGCCGCTGAGGAAAAATGTGCGCTGCTTTTCTTAAAGTAACAAGAAACCAGGCCCACGTGCTCAGCATCACCAGGCAGACAAAAAGCGTTAACTGGCAGAGAATTTCTCATAGTGGATCGCACTATTGGCCATATCCCGTTCATCCAGCCAGCCTTTCACGGCATCCACCATCGGCGGCGGCCCACACAGGTAGAGATCAACCTCGCCGTCGTTGAAATGACTATCCTCAAACAGATCGGTGACCACTCCAACCGGTCCCTGCCAGCCATCGGTTTCTTTCATGACGATGCTGTCATAACTGAAGCCCGGTAGTTTTTCTGCAAACGCCTGGAGGCGTTCGATCTCACACAGATCAGCCATCTGAGTGACACCATAAAACAGGGTGATCGGCTGATCGCAACGTTGAGGATTCTCAACCAACTGATCGAGCATCCCGAGAAATGCAGCCAGCCCGGTTCCGCCAGCGACAAAAATTAGCGGACGTTTGATCTGATGCAGATAAAACGCCCCCAGCGGAGCCTTCAGTTTCATCCGGTCACCCGGTTTTGCCCGGTCGCGCAGATAATCACTCATCACCCCCTGCGGCAGCAGCCGGATCAGAAACTGCAACTGATTCGTCTCATTCGGTGCACAGGCGAAGGAGTATGAGCGCCACTCGCTGGTACCCGGCACATTTACATGGGCATACTGCCCCGGCAGGAAGTCCAGCTGATCACCCCGGGCCTGAGCATCAATGTAAACCACCGCGGCGGACTCTGATACCCGATCTATTTTGGTAATCACCGCCTCCAACTCTTCCGGCCCGGCGCTGGTGCAGAGCGTTGATTCAAAGCCAAACTCTATAGCGCAATCGGATGCCACCCGCATCTGACAGGTCAGCACACTCCCCTGCTCCAGCTCTGACTCACTCAGGGCATCCTCATCAACATATTCAAGCTGATAATCCCCGGAGCTGCAGCGCCCTTTACAGGTAGCACAAACACCTTCCCGGCAATCGACCGGAATCGTAATACCCTGACGCAGAGCCGCATCGAGTATGGTTTCTCCAGCATTAACACCAATAAATTTGGTGCGCCCATCACTGAAATTCAAAGCAACTTTATTCATAAAACACCTCAGAAAATCTTCGTCTGATAGAAGACCGGAATCGACGACATACAGACCGTTGCAGAAGCCCGCTAAGGGGAAGAGGCAGGCTCTGCATCTGAAGCCTAAAGATCTTAATACCGACCTGATAACCGATCAGACGTGATAGAAATCAAGCACATGACGAATTTTATCGTTCAATAAAATCGCTTGTTTACGAAGGACTTTCCAGCTGTCGCTATCGGCTCGAAGGATATATTCAGCCCGGCCAAAGAATGCTTCAGATTCACCAAAACGGTAAAAGTGTGTCACCCAATTTGCCTTAACCTTCCAGGTACCATCGGCTTGCTCCTCACCCTGCACATTGTTAACACTGTGCAGGGTGCGGGGCATCGGGGTACAGGCGGCCGACTTGCCGGTGCGGATGCGGAAGACCCGATCCTCAAGACCAGCCCGGGTGGCATAGTAGATCAGCGACATCTCCCGTTTAGGGTCGGTGGTATGCACATGTTCTGAATCCCATTGAGGGATATGAAACTCGGCATTTTCATCAAATGTTGCCAGATATTCATCCCACTGCTGACGATCACAGTACTCGGACTGAGTGTAAAGAAACTGCTCAATGCTCTGCAGCGCAGCGTTTTTCATTTCAATCGACATCACTTTTCCTCCTGTTGCTGCAGCTTACGATCCAGCCCCTGCAGCAGATAACGCTGCCAGGTAGAATGCTGATTTACATAGAGACCTTCATGAGTAAACTCGGTGCCGGTAATGGCCGGGTGAATACCCAAAGCCTCGGTATTGGCGGTAGGTTCCCGGGTCCATTTGTCGCAACCACGGGAGATGTCATTCCAGCGTTCCAGGCGCGCTTCAAAACCCTTCTGGGCTTCGCGGAATTCCACCAGGTCATCGGGGGTGCCCATACCGGAAACGTTAAAGAAATCCTCAAACTGACGGATACGGTTTTCCCGATCGGCATCGGATTCGCCTTTGACACCCAGGCAGAAACTGTGAACTTCGGTTTTATTCCAGGCGACCGGGCGAACAACGCGCAGCTGAGAGCTGATCTGATCCATAAAGAACAGACTCGGGTAGATGTTGAGGTTACGTAAACGATGCATCATCCACTGCGCACGACTTTCGCCATACTCTTCGATCAGACGGGGCATAACAGAGGCATAACCCGGACGAACCTCAGGGTTGGGCATATCACTGAAGAGGATGGTATGACCGTTTTTAAAGGCAAACCAGCCATCATCGGTTTCCTTATCACCCGCACCCAGCTTGCTGTAGTCGAGCACTTTTTTGCCGGTGCCATGCTTTTCTATTTCCAGTTGCTGACGATACTGCACCGTAGCAACGTAGTTATAGTGCACGGTGCTGACGTGATAACCATCGAGACCATTTTCATTCTGCAGCTTCCAGTTACCATCAAAGGTATAGGAAGAGGATCCCGGCAACACTTCCAGCTCACCGCTCTCTGACTGTGCCACCATCATGTCAAAACCGATGCGGGCATCGCCGAGGAAATCTTCAAGCGACTCGGTGCAGGCAGTATTCAGGTTAATGAAAACGAAACCCTTGTACGAGCTGATCAGCGCTTTACGCAACCCTCGGGTCGACTTATCAAAGTCATCAGGATATTCACCGGGGGCTTTGACTTTCACCAACCGGCCGTCGGTCTTATAACACCAGGCATGAAACGGACAGGTAAAAGTAGACTGATTGCCACGACATACCCTGGTCAGGGTTGCACCACGATGCTGACAGGCATTAATCAGCGCATTCAGCTCGCCGTTACCATCACGGGTGATGATCATCGATTGACGGCCCGCCTGCAGGGTAAAAAAGTCATGGGGGTTGGCTATCTGGCTCTCATGACAGGCATAAATCCAGGTATTTTCGAAGATAAGATCCATCTCAATATCGAACAGATCCCGGTCGGTAAACATTTCACGCGCAACACGATAGACATTGTCTTGCGGACGAAAGTCGGTCCAGCTTTCAACCTTATCGCGCCACTCAATCAGTGTTTGTTTAGAGTTAGTATTCATTGATTCAGTCTCCTGGCTCAGCTAATTGATTAAAACTTCACAATTGTTTTTATCCAGAAAGCATCGCCCTGAGGCCGATTTTCAACCGCCATCTCTTTTTGATACTTTACGGATAGAAAGAAGCCTTTGCCGTTGTCGAATTTAATCGCAGGACCGATGGCGAAAGCCTGGCCCTTATTACCGATATCCGTGCCGTTGACTTCATCTCCGGTCAACTGTTTATAGGCATACCCACCTACACCGACAACCCAGTTCGGTGATACGCCGTAACCCAGGGAATAATCGGCATGCAACTCCTGACCCGATCTGTAGTCGGTATCATCATTTTCGAAGTTGTAGTCATACATCACTTTCACCCCCCAGTTGAAACCGGCAGGATCAATATGGGACGCGGCGTAGATACCCTGAACAGTCCAGTAATTACGGCCGATATTGGCCAACCGGGATGAATCATATTCACCGGTGGGCGCGATAACATCGACACCGATAGCGGTGTGAAACTGAGGACTGTGATGGAAGGCCAGCGCGGCGGTCAGATCCAGATCACCAATACCAGATTCGCTATCGTTCATCCCCATGACGGAGACATCCAGATCAACCAGCGGTAACAAACCGGCAAAAAACAGCTGACCACCGAACAGAGTTTTATCCGTTACATAAAGCAGTCGCGGCGCCAGCACATTGGCTTTCAGATTAAAGTTGATGGGCAAACTTTTTCCATCATTGCCCTTAAAATCATCCGCCTCATAATGCTCAGCGTAAATCAGCGGATAGACACCGGGAGGTGGCAGCGCGCCCACCAGCAGATCTTCAGCCCCCATAGGGTAGTTAGAGCCACCGCCCTCAGTCGCCTGAACCTGAGTAGTGATTAAAGATGCCCCGATCAGACACCCCATTGCATAGTTAACTGTACGTTTCATGTGATGTTATTCCTTATTATTCGTATGATAAGAGACCGGCCTCAACCGGACTCGACGGTGTGGGACTCAGTCACAGAGCTGCTTAA
>Ga0193963_1001935_pt1 | contig 9972 bp, 8 predicted proteins | sample FB_6_MG_FD_140359 | JGI IMG/M metagenome (GOLD analysis project Ga0193963, IMG submission 140359) | Microbial mat bacterial communities from the Broadkill River, Lewes, Delaware, United States - FB_6_MG | ecosystem: Environmental > Aquatic > Freshwater > River > Microbial mats | place: USA...
CTATAAGATTTAAAATCCCTTTAGACTCCATAGTAAAACTTTTTTGCATCACTTGTGATATCTGCTCTAGTGGTTCTTTAATGGCTGGCAGTTTAAAGTTCTCAATACTCAGGTTTTTAGGTTCTATCTGGTGTTGTAGTTTTTGAAGTGCTTTTTCTATAACGCCACTATGGATACTATCTGCACCTTTAGCAGTTGTTTTAATGGCGTTAAGCAAGGTTTGAACATTTGAACTTATATCTTTTAGAACAGCTGGACTTGGTTTGTCTAAAACAGAGGAGTTTGAAGATTTTAATACTTGGGTATTTAATAACTCTTGCACCTGTTTGATAATCACTCTATTTGAGGGAAACTCATTTGGATTTAATGATTTTGCGAGTGTTTGCAGGGTGCTTTTTAATTCACTCAGTGCTGCTCTTACATCTTTTGTAGTTTTAGTTGATAACTCTTGGGCTACAGTGTTTTTATCTGCTTTTGTGGCGTTAAGTGATTCTTTTAATGGGACAGCTGATTTATCTGCTTGAATCGCTTTTAGTAAATCTTTTATAGTGCTTGAGACATCACCTAGGTTTTTAAGAGTAGGGTTGTTTTTTACAAGTTGGAGTAACTCTTTATCTGCACTTGGATTTGTAGCACTTTTTTGTAAGAGAGTGTTTAGAACTGATTTTAAATCTTTGCCTTGAACAATTTTTGCTAACTCTTTTGGGGTGGCACTCTTTAAGACCTGCGCTAGGGCTTTATTGGTATTTGGCAAGATGATATCTAGGTGTTTAGAGTTAGAAATATTTATCATTTTTAAAGTATATCACAATAGCGGCGCCAAATTTGCTTTTGTATATAAAAAGTGTCAAAAGGAGAAATTATGAAAATAGAGAACTTTGCACTAGAGATGAATTCGCAAAAGCTTCAAACACAAAGAGTAGAAACCACTTTTGAGATGGAGTTAGTCTCTTTTAACAGAATAGATGAGATGGACTACTTAAAGAAACTACGTTATGAGATGGTCGCACAGTTTCTCAGAATGTTTCAGATAGATACCAGACCGAATAGTTATGAGATAAATACTAATCTTCAAGCAGGAAGGCGAGAGAGTATTAGCTATGAGTATTATAAACATGAACAACTTGATGTTCAGATGAAAGGCTTTGTTCAAACAGATACACAAAAAATTGAACTTGATATTAACCTATCACTCTCAAACTCATTTATGGAAAAAGCACATATACAAAAAACACAGTTTCATGATCCATTGGTTTTAAACTTCGATGGGGAGATACCAAGTTTAGATTCTACAACATTTAGTTTTGATATAGATTCTGATGGAGAGAGTGACCAGATATCTTTACTAAATAGTGGAAATGGCTTTTTAGCGTTAGATAAAAATGAGAATGGCGTTATCGATGATGGTAGTGAGCTTTTTGGGACTACTAATGGTCATGGTTTTTATGATTTGAAAAGATACGATAGTGATAAAAATGGGTGGATAGATGAGAATGACCCAATCCTTGATGGTTTGAGAATTTGGATGAAAGATGAGAATGAAGATAAGTTAGTAGCCTTGGGAGAGCTTGGTATTGGAGCCTTGTATCTTGGCTTTACACAAAATTCTCACAATTTACGAGGGGAAGACAATGAGATTCTTGGTAAAATTCACTCAAATGGTTTGTATCTTAATGAGAATGGAACGAGTGGTTTACTAACTCAAATTGATTTTGCTCGTAGAGAAGATACACAAGAGGATAGTGCCTTAAGTAAGGTGCTCCAATTTACTTAAAGAGAGAGATATGAAATACAGATACATTGGAAAAACAGGTCTAAGAGTAAGCCCTATATGTATGGGTACGATGACTTTTGGTACACAAACGCCAGATGAGAAAGTAGCGTTTGAGATTATGGATAAAGCCTATGATGCTGGCGTGAACTTTTTCGATACAGCAGAACTTTATCCTGTACCACCTTCAGGGAAACTAGCTGGACTTACAGAAGAGATAGTTGGAAGATGGTTAAAAACTAAACCACGTGATAGTGTTATCTTAGCTACAAAAGTTGCTGGAGCAGCAAATGGATGGTTTGTTCCCCCAATTAGAAATGGTTTTACTGCAATAGATAGTTTTCATATAGAAAGGGCTATTGAGGGAAGTTTAAAGCGTTTAGGGACTGATTATATTGACTTGTATCAGATGCACTGGCCTGATACTGTTGTACCGATTGAAGAGAGTTTAAAAGCTTTTGATAGACTTGTTCAAAGTGGAAAAGTTCGTTATATCGGAACATCAAACGATACAGCTTATGGAACTACAAAAGCTCTTATGAGTTCTGAGCATAAAGGGTATGCAAGATTTGAATCTATCCAAAACAACTTCTCACTTTTAAATAGACGTTTCTTAGATGAACTTGCAACTCTTTGTCAAAAAGAGCAGGTCTCATTACTCCCGTATTCACCTTTGGGTGGTGGTGTTTTAAGTGGAAAGTATAACCAAGCAACAACAGCTCATGGACGTTTTAGTGACTATATAAACTCATCAAACAAACGCCAGCGTTTAATGGCACAAAGATTTATGAATGATAAAACTCTCGCTTCAACACAAAAGTATATCAAGATAGCGGCAGATGCAGGATTAGACCCTGTAACAATGGCTACAGCTTGGTCTAAACAGTTTGATTTTGTAGCTTCAACTATTATCGGTGCAACAACACCAGAACAGTTAGATGCAACCCTAGCAGCTATGGATTTAGAACTTAGTGATGATGTACTAAAAGCCTGTGATAAAGTTCACAATGAGATTTTATACCCAATGGGATAACTATACAAAATCATAAGTAAGTAGCTCATAGTAAAGCATTTAGAAATTTACAATAAAATTATGGAATAGAAAAATTCAAAAAACTTATATTATTGATGAGAAAAGTATTTTAACATGAGTGAGAAATAATTAACTGTTCATAGGTAAACAATTCAATTTTTCATAACTAATTATAATAGATTAAGTTTATATGTTATATTCTTTTTCATAACAAAAAGGTGATATATGGAAGTCAATAATAATCTTAGTTTTTATAACTTTATGCATAAGCAAATTATTGTAATAATCGCGTTAAATATTGCTACTGCACCAGGTTATGTATTTATGGGTTATCTTTATACATCGATGGTTTATGAAATTATATGGATGGGTTTTATGTTAGCCATTCCTGCTTATGGGTATCACTTATATAAACAATTTCAAATTGATATGACGATTGCACAAAAAGATATATGGCTTAACAAAGTTAGATGGTTTATGGGTATTTACTCTGCATCATGGATATTGATGTTTGTTTATTATACCTTAAGTGATAATCTTGAAATGCATTATATAACAATAGCGACTCAAATAGGTAGTGCGACCGTAGCGGCTACTCTTTTATCATCACAAAGAAAACTTTTCTTTTTTACTGTTGTATCTCTTATGCTTCCACTTGTAATATACTTTTTATTTATTGGAGAAGTATTTTCTTATATATTAGCCTTTTTTACAACTGTTTTGACCTTAGTACTTCTTTATGCTGCTAAAAATACTAATGACTATATCCTAAAAAGTAATTATCAAGTTTACCATGATCAATTAACCACACTTGCTAATAGAAGATACTTTTTAGAACTTTTAGAGAGTACAGTAAGAGAGCATGGAAAGAAGTATACATATTTATTATTGATTGATCTTGATCATTTCAAAACTATAAATGACACGCTTGGACATGATATAGGGGATGAACTTTTACGTGAGGTTGCTATGAGAATGAAAAAGATTTCAAGTGAGCATCGTAATAGTGTAGCAAGACTTGGTGGAGATGAGTTTTGTGTTTTAAGTAAAATTTTTGATAATGAAGATGAATGTCTAAAGAGTGCTAAAAATTTTTCAAATAAATTACTTCAAGATATAAAAAAGAATTATATAATTAATGACAATCATCTTTACATTAGTGCAAGTATAGGAGTTAGTGTTGTAAACAATAGTAGTGTTAATGCTGCAGAATTCTTAAAAGAAGCAGATATGGCAATGTATGAGGCAAAAAATCATGGTCGAGATGGCATTATAGTATTTAGTGAAGACTTATATGCTCTTGTACAGGACAAACTTGAAATTGAAAGACTACTATACTTTGCTATTAAGAGAAATGAAATTACTCTAAACTATCAAGCACAAGTAGATGTTAATGATAAGGTAATTGGATGTGAGGTTCTTGTTAGATGGAACTCTAAAGAATTAGGTCAAGTTAGGCCTGATATATTTATACCAATTGCAGAAAATATTGGTTATATAATTGAGCTAGGTAAATATATTATAGAAGAATCATTCAAAACAATAAATGAGTGGTCCCAAAATAATTTAGATATAAAAACAGTATCTATAAATATAAGTATGAGACAAATATTAAGCAAAGATTTTGTTAGTTGTGTAGAGAGTTTATATAAACAGTATATAGCAAGTGATAATAAAATAGGTATAATTTTTGAAATAACTGAAACAAGTTCTTCTAATGATTTATCTAGTTTAAAAGAGACTATTGAGTATTTAAGGCAATACAATATTCTATTTTCTATAGATGATTTTGGAACTGGTTATTCATCTATTAGCTATCTCAGTGAGATTTCCTTAGTTGAACTTAAAATTGATAAATCATTTATCGATAAAATTTCAGATTCTAAGCAAAAATCACTAATTAAATTAATGATTGATATAGCAAGAAACTTAGAACTTACCGTGGTTGCAGAGGGTGTTGAAACTGTAGATCAAAGGAAGGTGTTAGAAGAACTAGATTGTGATCTATACCAAGGTTATCTATTTTCTAGACCTTTACCTAAAGATGAATTTGAAAAACTATGTATTTCATAAATAGTTTATAAGGGCTTATCCTCGGGCTCTGAGAAGTAAAACCCTTGCGAATAGGATATATTTAACTCTTCAACTATTTTTTGTACACTTTCATTGTGTACAAACTCTGCAATACATGGAATACCAGTATTTTGAGCGAAAAAAGTGATTGCTTTTGTAATCTCATAACTTTTCTTATTTGTATCTATATCTTTGATATATTTTGCATCTATTTTTAAGAAGTCTATATCAAGATCTAAAACACGTTCAAAGTTAGAGTATTCAGATCCAAAATCATCTATTGCTATAGAATATCCAGCTTTTTTAAGCTCGTTAAGCTGTCTAATGTGATTTTTCTTTCCATTAGAACTTATACCCTCAAGTATCTCTAAAATCACACGTGAAGGGTCTATGTTATGTTGAGTACTTTTCTCATTTAGGTAGTTTGGAAGATAATTTTGAGTTAAATCATCCTCTGTAATATTAATAGAAAAAGAGTAGTTATTTGAACTCATCTGCTTAAAACTTTTGTCCACTATAGTTTTTGTAACTTCAGGAATTAAACCAGCTAAACGAGCAGCTTCTAAGAATCTAAATGGTGAGATAATCTCTCCATTATTTACTATTCGAGCTAAGACCTCATATTTTGTTATTGTTTTTGTTTCATTATCGTATATACCTTGATAGAATGGGACTATGGTATTGTCATTAAGTGCATTATATATAAGGTTATTTGATTCTACAAATGATTCTTTATTGGACTCGATAATATGGTCAGTATATTCATTAAAGATATGAAGATTATTTTTCCCCTTATTTTTGGCAAATTTTAGTGAAAAGGAAGTGTTTCTTAATAGATTATGAGCAGAGGTAGCAGCACCGTAAGAGAAAGAAGCATTGATGCTGATTTTATCTAAGATTATTTTGTTGTTATAAAAATAGTTATATATCTCATCAACAATCTCTTTGACGTTAATCTCTTCATAAAATAGTAGTGCAAACTCATCAGAATTTACTCTAAATACATGCTCATAACCAAATTTATTTTTTAATACAGTTGCTACTTCTATAAGGAGTTTATCACCTAGGTTAAAGCCATAGGCATTGTTAATATAACTAAAATTATTTATATTAAGTAAGATAAGAGATTGTAGTAAGTGGTTGTTAAGCTCTTTTTCTAATTGCGTTTTGTTATAAAGACCTGTTAGTGAGTCGTAGTAAGCTATCTCTTCAAGTTGTTTTTGTACCTTTTTAAGCTCTGATAGGTCTGTAAATATAGCAAGGTAGTTATGAAGAGTCTCATCTTCACTATCTTTAAGAGCACTAATACTAAGCCACTGAGTTATTTTAGATCCATCAGCTTTTTTGTTGACAATCTCACTACTCCAGTTTGCATCTACTTGAAGTTTATGCCACATCTCATTATAAAACCTTTTATCATACATACCAGAAGCAAAAACTTTTGGGTTTTTACCTAATATCTCTTTTTCTGTATAACCATATATCTTTTTAAATGCATCGTTAACTTCTACAATCCTATTTTCTGAGTCAGTAATAATCATACCCTCTGTAGCATTTTGCATAGAGTCTGAAAAGAGCTTAATCCTTTGTTCATCTTTTTTATTTCTAAGAACAATATTTACTATATAGGCAGCTGTTTCTAAAAGCTTTTTATGAAACTCTGTAGGAGCACGATGTTCAAATGAGGAGAGGGCAAAAGTTCCTATTGCTTTGCTATCTTGATCTTTAATAGGCATAGACCAACATGAACAAAGATTAAAGTCGATTGCTGTTTGTCGTAAATCTTCCCATCTAGAATCAGTAAAAGTATCAGAAACATATTGCGCCTCATTGTGGTATACAGCATTACCACATGAACCTCCTGTTGGACCAGGCTTTAGGTTTTTTAATGCTTCATGTCCAGCTTCAGGAACCGATGGTGCAGATAAAATACTTAAGAGGGAAGTTTTTTTATCTAAAAGCATTACTGAAGCAACAGAATTAGGAAGAAGTCGTTCAGCAAGTTGGCATAGTCTTGCTAAGATTTTTGTTAAGTTTCCATGTGAGGCAACCATAGCAAGTATCTCATTTTGAATATTTAAAATATTGTTAAATTCTTCAGTAGAGATAGGCACTTTTTCAATATTTTCATTATCTAAGTTCGTACATGTATTATTATGCTGCATTATATTTCATCCTTAGATAATTTTGTGTGTTAATTGAGTTATTATAGCTTGAAAAGTTAACAAATCTATAATAAATAAAGTTTTTTTCAAGTTCTTCAGTATAATTACAGGGAAATATATATGGAGATGAGTATAGTTTGAAGAAGTACTTTATAACACCGGGTGGTTTTGACATTGATTTTGAAAGTATTATAAGTAAGCATTATCCAGATTTTATTTTATATAGAGATAAGTCAAGTGATAATTATGATACAAATGCACAAAGGTTTGTTGAGATTTGTGCTAAATATTCTGGAGTTGAAAGTTTTATTCATCAGGATGTCGACTTGGCATATAAACTGAAGGCAAAAGGGGTTCATCTTAGCTCTTTGCAATTTCAGCATATAGAGTATGCTAAAAGTTTAGGTTTAGATGTTATTGTAAGTACTCATACCTTAGATGAAGTGATAGAGGCTCAGAAAAAAGGTGCTGATTATGTCACATACAGCCCAATTTTTTATTCACCTGGTAAGGGCAATCCAAAAGGGACAGAAGACTTAAAGAGTGTTGTAGATAAAAGTGATATTAATATTTTTGCACTTGGTGGAATAATCTCTAAAAAGCAGATTCAAGAGATAGAAAATACTGATTGTTATGGGTTTGCTTCTATTCGCTATTTTTATCTATAGGTTTAATAGCTTGGGAGTCCTTCTTTTTAAACCCCGAACCTTTCTTTGTTTTAGCTTTTAATTCTAACTCTTCTATCATTGGTCTGTAGTCTACACCTAGTTCATGCAGTTTTGCTATACATCGTACAGAAACTGCTATAGGATTTGGTACTTCACCTTTTTTTTTATATGATTGGATATTTTTTTCGCTTACTTTTATTAAGGCACTAAACTTTGGTAGACTTATTTCAGCATCAAGTAATAGTTTTTTAAACTCTATAAATGTCATTTTCTTTCTTTCTTTGTAATAATTTTGTAATTATAGATTTAGTATATCAGATAATATAGGTAAAAAACAACCATTTAGTAATAAATTATTACTAAAGTCATGAAAATATTGACAAAATATACATTTTAAGTATATAATCACTACAATTTATTACTAAAAGTAATTAATTTAATCAAAAACCACAAAGGATTAAACATGGCAAAAGAAGATAAAAAAGCATTAAAGAAAAAAGCTGCTAAAAAAGTAGAGAAGAAGAAAGTAGCTAAAAAAGCTGAAAAGAAAAAAGTAGCTAAGAAAGCAGATAAAAAGAAAGCTTCGAAAAAAGTAACGAAGAAAAAAGCTGTAAAAAAAGCAGAAAAAAAGAAACTTGCTAAAAAACAAGCAAAAAAAGTTGCTAAAAAGAAAAAAGCAAAAAAAGCTTCTAAAAAGAAATAGTAAGTTATGCAAGAACTTCTAATTGAAGTTCTTGTTTTTTAAAGTAATTTTCCTGCTAAATGACCACTTGCAAATGACCATTGAAGGTTATAACCTCCACATGGACCATCCAAATTCATAATCTCTCCACAAAAATATAAACCTTTAATTAATTTACTCTGCATTGTTTTAGGATCTATCTCTTTTAGGTTAATTCCTCCGCGTGTTATCATCGCCATTTTAAAACCATCATGTCCTATAACCGTTATAGGTGTTGATGCAAGTAGTTGAATGAGTTTTTCTCTTGATACCCCATCAAGTTGTTTGTAGGTAGATTTTGGATCTATATTTGCCATGATGCAAAGTTCATTTGAGAGAGCATTTGGAAGTAGGGTTGTTGTATGCTCTAGTATAGTTGCAAGTGGATTTTTAGAAACCTCTTGTTTTAAATGTTGCGTAATCTGCTCTTGATTCATCCCTTTTGTAAGGTTTAAAAGTAAAGGTACTTCCCCGTACTTCTCTAAAAGTGGCGTTACCTCTCTTGCAAAGTCTAAAACAACAGGTCCACGTATTCCAGTTTTAGTGAAAATAAGATCACCTTTGGCACGTAGCTTTTTATGCTTTTTTAAATCAACTTTTAATTCAGCTTTCGCAATTGTATCTGCACGACAGTTTTCAACCCAAGTCTCTTTAGTTTTTAAAGGCATCATAGCTGGATGCAAGTCTGTAACTTTATGCCCTAGGGTTTGAGCTATAGTGTAACCATCACCTTCTGCACCAAGAGTAGGATAGCCTAAACCACCAGTAGCAACTATAACATTAGTTGTTTCAAAGTAATTACTAAGAGTCTTAACGCCAGTAACAGCTGATTCACTCTGGGTGATATCAATGACTTTTTGTGAACACAGTAGTGTAACACCGAGTCTTAAACATTCATTTTCAAGAGCTGAGATAATTGTTGCAGAACTATGAGAGGTTGGAAAAACTCTAAAGCCATCTGGTGCATGGGTGTCTACACCGATATGTGCTAAAAAGTTGATGAGATCTTGATGGTTAAAACCATTAAGAGCATCTTGCATAAAGCGACCATCTCTTCCAAATCTGGACATAAAGTCTTCATTTGAAAGGGTATTAGTAAGATTACACCGTCCCCCACCAGTCGCTTTGAGTTTTGAAGCTATATTTGATAGCTTTTCTAGAAGTAATACAACTTTGCCATCCCTTGCAGCCATAATACTTGCTATAAGTCCTGCTGCTCCAGAACCTATAACAATTACATCATATTGTTTAGTTGAGATAGTTTTGACCCTCTATATTAAGAACTTTCATCCCTTCTATCGACTGAGAATCATCTATAGTAACAAAAGCAATTGCATGCTCTCTTTCTTGTACAAACTGTATTGTTTTTGTATTGTTAGTAAAGATTTTAGGTGCTATACCATAACCTGAAAAAACTTTTTTTAGCCAGTACTTCTTATATCTACGTTTTGTTTTACCAACACTATTAGCTAAAAACTCATCGAGTACTTTTTCATCTTCGCTACTAAGACTTATTTGAATTCTTTTACCATCTTCCCAAA
>Ga0193963_1001938_pt1 | contig 9966 bp, 7 predicted proteins | sample FB_6_MG_FD_140359 | JGI IMG/M metagenome (GOLD analysis project Ga0193963, IMG submission 140359) | Microbial mat bacterial communities from the Broadkill River, Lewes, Delaware, United States - FB_6_MG | ecosystem: Environmental > Aquatic > Freshwater > River > Microbial mats | place: USA...
AATACCTCGTCTGTTATTAAGAAGTGTTATAACATTTCCTAAAAACTCATCAGGTACAAAAACTGTAGCTTTTACATAAGGTTCGTATATAGTTTCTATATGATTTACTGGTGGTAATTCATAAGGATTTTGTATCATCAGTTCTTCACCTGAAGTTGTAAGTACTTTATACACAACAGTTGGGGCAGTTGCAATAAGGTCAAGATTAAACTCTCGCTCAAGTCTTTCTTTTATAACTTCCATATGTAACATACCTAAGAATCCTGTTCTAAAACCACTTCCAAGTGCTGCTGAACTCTCTGGTTCAAAACTAATAGAACTATCATTTAACTGTAGTCTTTCTAAGGCATCTCTTAAATCTTCAAATTTATCTGTATCAATAGGATAAAGTCCTGCAAATACGAATGGTTTAGCAGGTTCAAATCCATCAATAATTTCAGGTGTAGGATTTTTTGCATCTGTCATAGTATCACCAACAACAATACTTTCTGTTGTTTTAAGACCTAAAATAACGATACCAATTTCACCAGTTTGAATCTCATTTGTTTTTTGTTTTTTTAATGGATGAGGATACATAAGGTCAAGAACTTTATGTTCTACTTTTGTATTCATCATTTTTAAAAGTTGCCCTTTTTTAATGCTTCCATCATATACTCTTACAAGAGCCAAAGCACCAAGATAGTTATCAAACCAAGAATCATAAATCAATGCTTTTGTAGGAGCATTTTCATCCCCTGATGGTGCTGGAATTGTATCAACTATACTATCAATTAAATCTTTTACTCCTACGCCTGTCTTGGCTGAGATAAGATTATGTTCAGTACAATCAAGTCCAATAGCTTCTTCTGTTTCTTCTAAAACACGAAGAGGATCAGCTGATGGTAAATCAATTTTATTTACAACAGGCATAAGTGTAAGATCATTTTCCATTGCAATGTAAACATTTGCAATCGTTTGAGCTTCAACCCCTTGAGTAGAATCAACAATAAGTAAAGCCCCCTCAGAAGAAGCCAAAGATCTACTTACCTCATAAGAGAAATCAACATGGCCTGGAGTATCAATAAGATTTAAAATATAGTGTTCACCGTCCTTTACATAGTCAAGTCGTACCGACTGTGCTTTAATGGTGATACCTCTTTCTTGTTCGATATCCATAGTATCCATAACTTGTGCTGACATATCTCGATCTGCAACACTACCACACTCTTGTATGATTCTATCTGCTAATGTACTTTTCCCATGATCAATATGGGCAATGATACTAAAATTTCTGATTTTACTTTGCAATTTATGTTTCCTCATTATCTAATAAGCTTTTATATATTATTGCGATTATATCCATATTTCCTTTATATATGTTTTATATTAAAATCTGATTATAAAAACAGCTCCTTTGTCATATTTATATATGAGTTCACCTTTTAATTGTTGCTTTGCAATTGAGTTAATAAGTTTTAATCCTAATGTTTTTGTTTTATAAACATCTATATGAGATGGTACTCCTATACCATTGTCTTTGATACAGAGTTCATAACGATTATTGTTTTTTGTAACTTTAATGGAAAGTGTAGGCTTAGTATGATTTAAAAAAGCATATTTAAATGAGTTTGTAACAATTTCATTTACAATCAATGCACAAGGTAAAACCGTTTCAATATTACAATAAATCTCATCAATGTTAAAGTTTATTTTGACTTTATTTGTATATGTTTTTGCTATATCTAAAACTAAATTTTCAATGTAGTCTTTGACTAAAATATGGTTCAAATTTTTAGATTCGTAAAGCTTTCTATGCAATAACTCCATAGTATAAATACGCTCTTGTATATCTTTTAAGATTTTTTTTGTGTTAGTATCTTCAACTTTATGTTGCTGTAGTTTTATTAGACTAATAGTCAATGCTAAATTATTTTTAACACGATGATGAATCTCTTTTAAAAGTATCTCTTTCTCTTCTATAGAGTTTTGCAAAGCTTTTAAGAGATGTTTAAATATAAAAAAACCAACAAATATAGCACAAATAAGTGCAATTATTGAAGCTGGAAATATTTTCCAAAATATCGAATCTTTGTACTTATCAAAGTTTTCTTGATACGCAGTCGTTATCAAAATAAAATAGTAACGATCATTTTGATTTATAATATTTACCCAAGTAAGTGTGTCTTTATTATTAAGTTTATGCGAAATAGGAGCTTTGTTAGAGTTTTGAATTATCTCTTTTGGAGATAATGAGGCTGTATATATTCTTTTTACATTTGAGATATTACTTATAATATATTTTTGTTTACGCTCTATCTCATTTTCTTCGTATAAAGGGGTATTGTCATTTTGATATTTTTTATTGAGCCATATAAGATAACTTGTGCCTTTGTGTATTTGTGAAGTTAATGCAAAGGATTTTTGTATATTTTGTTTTATATCTTTCTCAAAAGTGGAATGGTTTTTATTAAAAATAGAAGAGTGACATGAAATTTTTGAAAGCATACTCTTTTTTGATGATTGTGTATAGAAAATATTGTGATAATCTCTTTTATTAAAGTTGTTATCATCTTTATATTTTTTTTCCCATGTATTTAAAATAATAGTATCAGAATATGGAATATAAACTTTTTGACACATTTTTGGTAAAGGTTTATTTTTCACAATATCTAGTTCTATTTTATGTTTTGTTTCACTTATTTCAAGTTTACTTTGCATCTGTATTGATTTTCCTGCTAACAATACTTGCTCCTTAGTTCACTTTATCATCTGTTCTAGTTTGTTTTGAGCTGATTTATGCTGTTCTAATTGCATTTGAGGGATGATAAGTAAAAAAAGAATCGTTAGAAGTAAAAGTCCTAATAAAAAAAATGAAAGAAAAATTTTTATGTTTAACGAATAGTTAGTGATCTTTAAAAGCTTAGACATCAGACTCTACAGTAGTGAGTTTATATCCCTCTTCATATATGTTTTCAAATGGATTAGTCCCTATTTTGAGTCGTAATCTATAAAAAAGTGTTCTCATTTTTCCCATATCATATATAGGTTCTCTCCAAATAAAGGTACTGATTCTATGAAAAGGGACAATTTGACCTGGTTTTTCTGTCATGATTTCAAAAAGTTTTTTTTCATTTTTTGTAAGTTGGATCTGTTTATTGTCTTGATATAAAACTCCTGTAGTTCTATTAAATATCAATGTTTTGGATACTTGTACAAATTGATTTTCTTCATCAATCAAACTTGATTTATTTTCAAAAAAATATTTATGTTTATGTAAAGCAGTTGTAATAGCAACTTTTAAATCAGCATCTTGACATGGTTTGATGAGGTAACCATACGGTTCACACTCTAAGGTTTCTTTCATAGTTTTGTCATCATGATATGAAGTGAGAAATATAATAGGTATATTAAATCTTTTCCATATTTGCGTTGCTGCTTCAATTCCAGAAATAGAGTTTTTAAGATTTATATCCATTAAAACTATATCAGGATGATGTATTTTTGCGTGTTCTATTGCATCTTGACCTGTTGTTTCTATTCCACTTACATTATAGTCCATCTCTTGTAAGCTTAATTCTATTGCCATAGCAAGAATGATTTCATCCTCTACAATTAATATATCAACCTCTTTTGATAAAACTTTTATTAACTTACACAAGTATTTTCCTTTTGTGATTATTCTGTGATGAATTTTTGTTATGATACTGATAATCAATTTAAACATAGTTTAAAAAAATACAAATGTGATTATTTTGTGATTTTATATGATTATAATTCTCATTATTAAATTAAAAGGACTAAAATGAAGAATAAATTATTATTTTCTTTATCATTAGCTGCAAGTATAGCAGTTAATGCAACATCAAATGAAGTGGAACGACTAGATTCAATAGAAGTAAATGACACTGCATTTCAAGAACAGGTAAAAAGTATTACTGCACTTACTTTAGAAAATCAACAAGCAAGTGATGTAAAAGATATTTTAAAATCAATGCCAAGTGTTATAGTAGACGGAAACTCAAGATATGCACAAAAAGTTTATGTTCGAGGTTTAGAGGATAAATTTTCTAATATTAGTGTAGATGGTGCACAATTAACTGGACAATTATTTCACCATTCGGGAGATCAAACTATTGATGCTGAGATGTTAAAGATTAGCTCTATTGAACTTGGTGCAACTTCAGCTTTAAGTGGTGCGGGTGTTGTAAATGGTTCTTTTAAATATGAAACAAAAGACCCAAGCGATTTTTTAAAAAATGGAGAAAAAGTTGGTGGAAAAATAACAGCAGGATACCAAAGTGCCTATGAGAGAAAAATGTCAAGTGTAGCTGTTTTTGCAAAAATAAATGACAAGCTAGAATTTTTAGGAATGGGAAATATCTCAAAAGATGGTGATCTTCATATCCCAAATAAGCCTGATGTTAGATCAAAGAGTAGTAAACTTCAAAGTGGTTTGGGAAAAATTGTATTTAAACCAAATGATTATAATACAATTAAATTTTCTTATAACAAATACCAAGATGGTGGAAATAGAAATATTTCAGGGGAAAAGCCAGGAAGTAATGATGAATCATATTCATATAATGAAATTGTAAGAGACACTTATACTTTAAACTATGAATATAACCCTAATAATGATTTGATTCAGTTAGAAACAAAAATATTCTCAAACTCTCAAAAACTTAATAGAGATTCCTTTGTAGATTATTACAACATAAGTGGTACAAGAACTAAAGATGGTGATATGCTTCAACCAAATAGAGAGTATGAAAATAAAGCAATCGGGTTTGATATTCGAAATAGATCTATAATTGGTAATCATATTTTAACATATGGTATTGATAATACAAGGGAAGAGCAGTCTAAAGATGCAGATGATGTTGCAAGATATCTTACTGGATCAAAAGCAGGGACAACTGAAAAATCTTCTGTAGATGGAAAAGGAAAGGTAAATGCTTATGGTGCTTATATTGAAGATGAAATTGATTTAGATAGATTAATTGTAAATATAGGTGCTAGATATGATGTGCATAAAATGGGAGGTTTTTATGATGGAACATATAAACAATTCTCACCAAAGTTTAAAGCATCATATCAAGTAAATGAAAAACTAAGTATGAGAGTAGGGTATGGTAAAATATTTAAAGGACCATCTTTAGGTGAAACATTGACTTTAAGTGATTCTCTTGTCCAAAATACCAATACAAAAGCACAAACAGGAGATAACTATGAAATTGGTATAGATTATGATTTATCATCAAATCTAAATGCAGATAATTCAAAAATCGGATTTACAGCATATACATACAATTTAGGTAACTATATGCATCCAACAAAAAATGCTGCTTTGGAAAATCAATCTGATATGTCTATTTGGGGAATTGAAACAGCATTTAACTATGCAAAAGATGCTTTCTCTATTAATCTAAGTCATACATATACTGATGGAACTGAAACAAATATTGAAACAAAAGAGGAAAGTGAACCAAAAACTGCAAAAATTCATATTTTTAAAATAAATACTAACTATGAAGTTAATGAACAATTATCATTAAACTATAACGCTGAATTAGTTCCAGGTAATAATTATAAATATAGCCCAACTCAAGATGTCCAAAGAAAAGGATATGGAGCACATAACATTTCTGCATCATATAAATTAGCGTCTTTAGAAGGAGCGAAAATTAACTTTGGTGTTGATAATATTTTTAATAAACAATATACAAAACATACAGCTTTTGGAACATATTTTGGAGATAATGAATATGAATCAGAAGAGGTTGGAAGAAATGTTAAAATTAAATTGTCATATAGATTCTAATAATGGCTAAAAAGAAAAAAAGTATCGACCAATGGATGAGGTCTCTTCATAGAGACCTTGGGTATTTTACAATTGGATTGACTCTTATTTATGCACTCAGTGGAATAGTTTTATCTGTACGAGGTTTGGGATGGTTCAAACAAGAAACACATACTCAAATAGTAATGTCTTCAAATATTAGTAAAGAAACTTTTAACAAAAAATTTATAGAAGAGATTAAAAAAGGTAATTTATCCTTAGTATTTCAAAAGAAGATGTATCCAAAAATAGAGAAAAGATTACGATTGAAATTAGAAGAGGAAACTTTAAATACAAGCATTTTTACTGCTTGGAGAGCATTAAAAGTAACATATAATTCAGACAATGGTATAACCGATGTTGTGTATAAAGATTATCCTAAAGCTGTAAAAATATTTCTTGATGCACATAAAGCCTCCCATGAAAGTGCATGGTTTTATTTAGCTATGTTTTATTCTGTTGTATTAAGTTTTTTTGCAATATCCGCAATGTTTATGGTTAAAGGGAAATATGGATTTAAAAAACGAGGTGTTTATCTAATGTTAGCTGGAATTGTAGTAGTTATTGCTTTCTTACTAATATCGTAAGTTGATATATCACAAATTCAATTTTTAAAATTGAATTTGTTTTATTTAAAAATAATAAATTATTTTTCTATTGTTGCTGTAACTCTTCTATTTTTTTGCATATTTTCAGCTGAATTATTTTCAACTAATGGTTTTGTTTCACCATAACCAATAGCAGTAATTCTTTCTTGGGCAATCCCCATAGATACTAATTGTGCTTTTGTACTATCAGCTCTTTTTTGTGATAAACTTAGGTTATATTTTGCATTTCCTACTGAATCTGTATGTGCTTCTAAAATAACTTTTGCTGTTGGAACTTGTTCTAAATAAGTAACAAACTTTTCAAATTTTGCAAGATCACTACTTTTGATTTTTGCACTATTTGTTTCGAAAACAATTCCTAGATTTGCAGGTGCTGGTACAGCTACAATTGGACAACCTTTTTCATTTACAGCTTCCCCCTCAGGTGTTGATAAACAGTTATCCATAGAGTCAACAACACCGTCGTTGTCACTATCTATTTCACATCCATTTACATCAACTACAACACCAGCTTTAGTTGTAGGGCATTGGTCTATTGAATCAACAACACCGTCATTGTCACTATCTATCTCTTCAACTTGTTGTTGTGTTTTTTCACCAAAAGGGATCGCTAGTCCTAAAAGTGTAACAATATTTTTATCTCCATCAAATTTTAACTGATGTCTTACATCTAATTTCAAAGCCATGTTATTTGCAAATGTATAAGCAGCACCTACACCATAGTTGAAAAATGGATCAGATTCATTTCCCTGTCTTTGATTTGAGATATATTCAAACCCTAAACCTGCTAATGCTGATAATTTAAATGAATCATTGATTTTATAGTCTTTTACTGCATTATAAAAAATTTGTGTAATTTTTGTATCTCCACCATTATTTTCATAATCAGCATCACCTGATTGTAATAAACCTACCTCTAATGCACTGAACATAGAATCTTCATTTAATATTCGAGAAGCTCCTATCCCTACCACCGCATGATTTTCAATATCGACATGATCTTTTGTATTTACATATCCAATCATTGGTGTAATTTGATAAGTGTTACCTGCTAATAATGCCGTTGCTACTAGTGATGAAAATATAATTTTTTTCATTTTTTTCCTTTTAAATTGTTTACTTATATAAATATACTTTGAATTGATTCGTTTGTATAAATTCTTTTAATTGTTTTTGCAGTAATTTCCGACGCTGTTAAAACAGAAATTTTATCATGTGGTTGAGATAATGGAATTGTATCAGTGATAACTAATTCATCTAAAGCACTTTTTGTAATTCGCTCAAATGCAGGACCACTTAAGACACCATGAGTACAACAGGCCATAACACTTGTAGCACCTTTTGCTTTTAACACATCTGCTGCTTTTGTTAAAGTTCCTGCTGTATCAACCATATCATCTAAAATAATTACATCTCTACCTGTAACATCCCCAATGATATTCATCACTTCACTTACATTTGCTTTTTCTCTTTTTTTATCAACGATTACTAAATCGTATCCTAAAGATTCTGCATAAGTTCTAGCTCGTGCAACACCACCTACATCTGGAGAAGCGATGATTGGGTTTTTAAGATTTTTTGATTTGATATATTCAACAAATAATGTTGAACCTGTAAGATGATCAACTGGAATATTAAAAAATCCTTGAATTTGTGCTGCATGTAAATCTAAAGTGATAACTCTTTGAACACCTGCTACTTGAATCATATCTGCAACTAATTTTGCTGTAATTGGAACTCTAGGAGCTGCTTTTTTATCTTGTCGAGCATATCCAAAATATGGAATAACAGCGTTAATACTACCTGCACTACTTCTTTTTAAAGCATCAACAATAATTAATAACTCCATTAAGTTATCATTTGCAGGTACACAAGTAGGTTGTACAACAAAAACATCTTTTCCTCTTACTGATTCAGCAATATTCACATTGATCTCACCATCACTAAATCTTTTTACTTCAACTTCGGCTAACTCTTTACCTAAAGAAGAAGCAACTTTTTGGGCAAACTCTGGATTTGCTGTTCCTGCCACAAGTATATAGTCATTCATCACATTACCTTTTTAAATATTATAGTACGCAGATTATATCAAAATATCTCTTTAATTCTCAAAATAACAAAGCCTATATGTATTATAAGCTAGCTTTGGCTAAAATTAGAATAAATTATCAAATATGGAGTTCATTTATATGAAATTTAACGCAACAAAAACAAACGAAGCAAATGCAGTTGTTACTGCAACAGTAGAAGCAAATGCAATTGCAACAAACTTAGACAAGTTAGCTAAAGAAGCTGCAAAAACAATGGATGTTCAAGGTTTTAGAAAAGGTAAAGTTCCAGTAGCAGTAGTAAAAAGTAGATATGCTGATAAGTTAACTCAAGATGCTGAGGGTGAAGCAATCAGAGCAATTTTAACTGATGCTTTAAAAGAACTAGAGATCTCTAATACTGACTTAATCGGTGAGCCTGCTATTACAAAATTTGATAAGCAAGAAAATGGTGATATCGAAATTGCAATTGAATTATCTTGTAGACCAAATGTTGATTTAGGTGATTATAAATCATTATTACCAGAAATTGAAGCTACTGAAGTTACTGATGCTGAAGTTGAAGAAAGAATCAACACAATGGCAGGACAAAATGCTCCATTAGAAAAAATCAAAAGAAAAAGAATGGTAAGAGAAGGTGACTTCGCTGTTATCGATTTTGAAGGTTTCAAAGATGGTGTTGCATTTGAAGGTGGAAAAGCTGAAGGTCATACTTTAGAGATTGGTTCAGGTTCATTTATCCCAGGATTTGAAGATCAAGTAATTGGTATGAAATATGAAGAGCAAAAAGATATCACTGTTACATTCCCAGAGCAGTACCAAGCAGCAGATTTGGCTGGTGCAGAAGTTGTATTCAAAGTAACATTACACGAGATTCAAGAAAAAGCTGCTCCAGTTATTGATGATGAATTTGCTGCAAAAGTTTTAGGAAATGAAGAGAACCCAACAGTTGATTTATTAAAAGAAAAAATTAAAGAACAAATCACTTTAGAAAAAAACTCTAAATACTACAACGAAGATTTAAAACCTAAATATTTAGAAACTTTAGTTGAAAAAATCTCTTTTGAAGTACCAACATCAGTTTTAGAGCAAGAGATTTCTCAACTTTTAAATAACCAAGTACGAACAATGTCTGAAGATGAGTTAAACGCATTAAAAGAAGATCAAGCTAAAATCGAAAAAATGAGAGAAGAAGCTAAACCAGAAGCTACAAATAGTGTAAAAGCTACATTTATTGTTGATGCGTTAGCTAAAGCTGAGGGTGTAACAGTTGAAGATCAAGAAGTAACTCAAACATTATACTACGAAGCGATGATGCAAGGTCAAGATGGTCAAGCACTTATCAAACAATACGAAGAAGCAGGTTACCTACCAGCAATCAAAATGTCAATGATTGAGCAAAAAGTTATCACTAAATTATTAGACGAAAAAGCAGGAAAATAATGTCTTATATTCCAGTAGTTGTTGAACAAACAGGAAGAGGAGAGAGAAG
>Ga0193963_1001939_pt1 | contig 9956 bp, 11 predicted proteins | sample FB_6_MG_FD_140359 | JGI IMG/M metagenome (GOLD analysis project Ga0193963, IMG submission 140359) | Microbial mat bacterial communities from the Broadkill River, Lewes, Delaware, United States - FB_6_MG | ecosystem: Environmental > Aquatic > Freshwater > River > Microbial mats | place: USA...
AACGAGAGTGAAGTATATAAGTTCTTAGTAGAAAATAATAATAATGAAAATACACTTATAGCGCATAATATCAAATTTGACTTAGAGATGTTAAGTAAATCTGGCTTTGTATGGAAGGGAAAACTCTTAGACACATTACGACTCAGTAAGCATCTAATCCCTGAATGTGATTTTTTTTCCTTACAGATATTAAGGTATGAATTAAAACTATATAAATTAGAAAAATCACCTCTGATTGCTCATAATGCTTTAGATGATGCAAAGTGTGTTAAGCTTTTATATGACTATTTATTGGACTTTAGTAGTATAGAGGAGATGTATGAACTTACTTTTAAGAATGTTTTATTGCAAAAATTTGACTTTGGAAAATATGCTGGTTCATATATAGAAGAGATATCAATGAATGATAGAGCTTATTTAGAGTGGATGTTAGGAAATATTATGGATTTAGATGAAGATTTGCGATATAGTATCGTTTATTATTTAGAGGGGAATGGATGAAGGTAGCTGTTGAGTGCAAATCACCACTTTTACAAAAATCGTTAGAACTTTTTTTGGTAAAGTATTTAAGTTCATCAAAACATTGTGATATCATAATCAGAGATACAAAATGCTTGAACGATGAGAGATGCTTTTATATTTCTCAGGATTCTGATGCTGATTTAATAAAACCATTTTCAAAATCACAATTAATATTAGCCTTAGAAAAAAGATATGGCGTTAAAGAAAAAACTGAAATGGAAGATTCTAATGAAGAAAAAATTAGTTTTGATATATTAGAAAAAAGAATTGAATATTTAACGCAAGAGTATCAAAAAAATGTAATAAACGCTATAAAGGCATTTTATGAAAACTAAGCCTATGACAAAAAAAATTATCTCTGGAAAGTTTAAGGGAAAGGTACTTAATATCCCTTCAAAAAAAACTACTAGAAGTTCTAAAGCGATAGTGCTAGAGTCTTTTTTTAACACTATACAGTTTGAGATTATTGATGCCGTTTTTGTAGAGGTTTTTTCAGGTAGTGGGTCTATTGGCCTTGAAGCATTAAGTCGAGGAGCTTCAAAAATAATGTTTATGGAACAAGATAGAGATGCTCTAAAGATTTTAAAGAGAAATATCTCTTTAACTGATCCAAGCTCTTGTGAAGTGTTTGCTGGAGATAGTTTTGAAAATATAAATACAGTTGTTAAGAATTTGCAAAAAAGAGATGAAGAAGCTTATTTTTATATCGATCCACCTTTTAGTATACGTGAAGGGATGGAAGACATTTATGACAAAATGCTTAACCTTATAGCAAAACTTCCACAAGAAAATGTGAAGCTAATCATATTAGAACACATGACAGGTTTAGAATTACCCCAAGAGATTGCATCGTATAAAATGCAAAAGTCAAAAAAATTTGGAAATACGACACTTACTTACTTTAATGTGGAATAATTATTGCTGAACCTTGAGTAATTCAAGGATTTAGTGATGAAATATTTTATACTCTTTTTACTTTTCTTCTCCACTCTTTATGCTACTAAGATAAATGATGTAGCTAATGTTGTTGGAGTACGTGATAACCAGATGATAGGTTACTCTTTAGTTGTTGGTTTAAATAAGACTGGTGACGGTACTACTTCAAAATTTACACTTCAATCAATTTCAAACATGCTTAAGTCTATGAATATTGATATGAACCCTGTGGATATCAAATCAAAAAATGTTGCAGCGGTTGTTGTAACAGCTACTCTCAAACCTTTCGCTAGACAAGGGGATAAATTTGATATTGTTGTTTCTTCAATTGGTGATGCAAAATCTTTAGAGGGTGGAACGCTCTTAATGACTCCATTAAAGGGGGTCGATGGTAAGATATATGCACTTGCACAGGGAAGTATAAGTATTGGTGGTAGAAATGAGAGAGGAGCAGGAAGCGAATCTCATGCAACGGCTGGTATGGTATATGAAGGTGGTTTAGTAGAGCGTGAAATAAATATAGACCTTTACCATCAAGAGTATGTGACTTTATCATTAAAAGAATCAAATTTTCAAAATGCAGTAAAGATTCAAAAAGCTATCAATGATTTTTATTCTACACAAGTTGCAGTAGCAATGGACCCTAGGACTATTAAACTAAAACGTCCAAAAAATAAATCTATGATAGAGTTTTTAGCTGAGGTGGAACATCTAGAGATGGACTACAAACCTAAAAATAAAATTATCATAAATGAGAGAACCGGTACTATAATTGCTGGTGTAGGTATAGAAGTGAAACCAATTATCTTGACGCATGGTGATATCACTATCAAGATAAATGAGCAAGAAACTCCATTAACGCCAGAAGGTTCGATGAAAGTGGATGATAACTTGATTATTGGTTTAAATGAGAATGAGATATATACGAAAGAGGGGACAACTACAGTGGCAAACTTAGTACGTTCACTTCAAAAACTAGGGGCTACTCCTAAAGATATAATCTCAATCTTAGAAACTATGAAAAGTGCAGGTAGTATATCTGCTGAATTAAAGGTGATATAAAATGTACACTAACCCTATACAACAGCAACATGTTATTCCAAAAATAGACCCTAAGGCTGAGAATAAAGAGTTAAGAGAACAGACAGATGCTTTTGAAGCAGTGATAGTAAAAATGATTATGGATAATGCTGCAAAGGATGAGAAAAATCTGTTTACACAACAGAATGATCCAGGTGATAAAATTTTTAAGTCTATGTATAGAGATGAACTTTCTAAAGCAAGTGCTGGAGGGTTTGGATTTTCTCAAATGTTATATGACTATTTAAGTGAAAAAAGCTAATTTTTTTATTTATTATGCCGATATAGTTGCATATAGAAAAAGCTTTGTTGTACAAAGTAAAGGATAAGTTATGATTTCGCAAACAAATAGCTCATTGATTCGCAATGCTTATGCGAGTTCTTTAGGAGAATCAAAAGAGGTTAAACAGAGTAAATCTACTACTATTTCTCAGCAGGGAGATACGAGTAGAGTTGAGCAGTTAAAAGATGCTATAAACTCTGGAGAGTATAAAGTTGACTTAGAAGCACTTTCTAATAAGATTGCTGAAGAGTTATTAGAGTATAAATAAAATTAAGGGGTTCCTTATGTTGTCACATCATTTAGCAAGTGCTTTAAAAGATTTAAAAGATTTAATTGAAATTACAGAGTCTGATATACAAGATATTAAAGAAGCGAAGAATGATGCACAGTTTGATAGATTAGCTATAAAAGAAGAAAAGTTAAAAAGTTTTGAAAATAGAAAAGCTATGATAGATCATGAAATATCAGTACTGATGACAACAAATCCAGATAAAGATTTACCTGAATTACTAGATGAGGAACAACATAAGTCTTTAGGAGAACTCAAAGCACAACTTTCAAATTTAAGAGAAGTAAATAAACATTATGCGAAATTAGTACTTAGTGTTAGTAACTTATACAATACATTTTTAGAACGATTGGTTCCAACAGAGATGCAAGGATACAATAAAGTAGCATCCAAAGATCCATCGATTTTAGAAGTAAGAGTGTAAAAAGGATTATATTATGTCGTCAATTTTTAATACATTACATGTTGGATATAGTGGACTAAATGCAGCACAAGTAGGAATTAATACAACTGGGCATAATATAGCAAATGCAGAGGTTGAAGGTTATAGTAGACAAAGGGTTATGACAAGTGCAAGTACACCACTTTCTACTCATGCAGGTCAAGTTGGTAACGGTACAGATATAACAGATATAAAGAGAGTATTTGATAACTTTGTTTATGATAGATACACTCAAATATCTGCAGATAAAGAGTATGCTGATTTTGAGCAAAAAACCCTTGAAACTTTATCAACTTTTTTTCCTGAGATTGATGGTGTTGGAATAAAATCAGATTTAGCAGAATATTATAATATGTGGCAAACACTAGCTGACAATCCTGATAATGATGCAATTAAACTAGCATTGTCAGAAAAAGCAAAAGATTTAGCAAGTCATGTTCAAGAAGTTCAACTTAAAGTTACAGATTTACAAAGTCAAGTCAATGATGAATTGTTGGTAAATATTAATGAAGTAAACAGTATTGCAGAAGAGATAGCAGGTTTAAATATTGCTATAGACACTGCTGAATCAGGTAATCTTTTTACAGCAAATGATTTAAGAGATAGAAGAAGTCTGTTAGAAAAAAACTTATCACAACTTATTGGTGTAAACGTAAGTGTAGGGCAGATGGAGTCAAATATTCAAGTAAGTGGTTCTTCAAATTTTAGAACTGGAAGTTATACTCTGGATATAAATGGTTTTAATATTGTTGATGGAAATACTTTCCATAAACTTCATGCTGATAATTCAAATAATCCAAATGGGTTCTACGAGATATCATATGAGAGACAAGATGGAAATTTGATTCCGATGGAAGAGAGTTTAAATAAAGGTAGAATTGGTGCCATTATGGACTTAAGAGGTGGTACGATAGATTCTACAGACAATACACCTGTAGATGGTATTTTACAAGAAACTATTACAGGTTTAAATGCTTTTGCCAATGGACTTATAGAATCTACAAATAATTTGTACGCATCATCAGCAGTTACAAAAATGCAGTCAAATATTTTAGATATGGCACAAGATTCACCACTTATTAGTTCTGGTATGAATATAAAAGAGGGTTCTTTTAATTTAATTGTTTACGATATTGATGGAAATATCGCTGCTCAGAGAGATATAAATATAGATATTACTACTGTGATGAGTGGTGCAACAGATCCAAACTCAATCGAGGGTCAGATTAAGGCTAATGGTGATGATAATGATGATGGAAATACTAATAACGATATAGATGATTTCTTTAAAAATGGATTTAATTTTACACCGTCTGCATCAGGTGAGTTAAGATTAGAGTTAATGCTTGATCCTTTGGCTCAAGGAAGAGGGTATACTTTTTCAATAGAGGATAATTTAGAGACTGAGAATTTTAACTCTGGTTCAAATTTTGCAGGTGCTTTAGGATTAAATAGGTTTTTTGATGGAGATGATGCGACTAATATTGGATTGCATAGTACATATTATGATAATCCAACATTAATATCAGCTAGTAAGGCTCCTATATCTGGTGATAATAATTTAGCATTAGATATGGTACAAAATCAATTTGAAAAGTATGATTTTGAAATGGGAAATATTATCTACAATACTACAGCTAACGGGATGTATGATACTGTTGCTACACAGGTAGGTACTGCTACAAATTCTGCAATTTTAAATAATGAAGCAGTTTCTACACAATACACTGCTATTGAGATGGAGTATTTTACAGTATCAAAAGTTAGTATAGATGAAGAGATGACAAATTTAATTAAGTATCAAACTTCTTATGGTGCTGCTGCTAAGGTTATTACTACAATAGATCAAATGATGCAGACACTTTTAGGTATTAAACAATAATATAAAGATGCCTAAATTTAGTATATTTACACTCTCCTTTGTTTTTTTTATATCTTTTTTTGGCTCTTTCTTTTATACTGTAAGCCCTTATGATTTAGATAGTGCTTCTATACTTTTAGCACCATCATTTGAACACCTATTAGGGACGGACAGATTAGGACGTGATATTCTAGCAAGATTGATTGAAGGTGGAAAAATATCTCTAATTATTGGTGTTGGAAGTGCATTTATAGCCTCTATGATAGGGCTACTATATGGCTCTATGGCTGGATATTTTAGAGGTACTTTTGATAAAACTTTTATTATAGTGGTGGATCTATTTTTAACTTTTCCAACATTTTTCTTGCTTTTAGCCTTAGTGAGTTATGTAAATGCATCTGCTTGGGTTTTAATTGTTATAATCTCTATAACAGGTTGGATGACAACAGCTAGACTTATCCGTTCTGAAAGCTTTAGTATTACCTCTCAACCTTTTATTAAAATACTTAACATCGCAAAGGTAAGTAAAAGAAAAATACTCTTTAAATATTATGCACCATTATTAGCACCAATATACTTTGTGAGTTTTACCTTTGGTGTTGGTGGAGCAATATTAGCTGAGTCTGGACTTAGTTTCTTAGGTTTGGGAATTGTTGCTCCACAAATGAGTTGGGGGACAATTCTAAGTGGAGGAAAAGATGTTGTTGAGATAGCTTGGTGGGTAAGTTTTTTCCCAGGTCTTATGATATTTTTGGTGACTTTTTCTCTCATAAATATCTCTAATTATCTTCAACAACTAACCAATAAAAAGCAGTTGCAAGTCTAAACGCCACTCAGCCAAAAGAAATAAAATTCTGAGTATAATAAAATAAATTTTAAAGAGGGTGAATTTATTTTATGAATGAAAAAATAACAGTTTATTCGCCATCTACTAGAGATAATAAGAATCTTTTTTCAATACTTCAAGAAGCTTTTCTCGATATTAAAAAATACAAATGGCAGATTATACTTTCTATAAAAAAAGAGATTAAGAGTACGTATCAACAAGACACATTTGCTCTATTTTGGGCTATTATAATGCCAATTATCCCTATGACAGTCTACATGATTTTAGCACATATAAAAGTTTTTAATGCAGTTGAAAATATGCCTTTTGTATTTTATATAGCTGTAGGGATGTTTACATGGCTTTTAATGTCCTCTATTATTAGAAAGGTCTTGCTATCTATAAAAAAAGAAAAAGCGATTTTAAGAACTACAGATTTTCCTATATTAGTTTCTATGATGTCACAATTAGGAGAGGTTTTAAATGAGTCTTTTATCAGAATATTTGCTGTTATTGCTATTGTAGTTTGGTACCAGCTTGATATATCTTTTTTATCCCTTATTCTGGTTCTTCTTAGTTTTATTCCTATTATAATTATCTCTTTTGCTATAGGAATTATAGTGGCTATTTTAGATATGCTAATTCAAGACACGAGGCGTATTGTAGATATATTTCTTAGATATGGTCTTTTTATATCGTCTGTAATTATCCCTTTCCCACAAACTGGAATATTAGGGGCAGTGAATGAGTTTAATATTTTTAATACATATGTAGTAGCTATTAGAGACCTTCTCTTTTTTGGAGAGATGAGTAATTTTAGTTTGTTTATTTATACTTCAAGTATTGGTCTAATCCTTTTTTTAGTTGCTATGAAACTTTTATATAAAATGGATTATAAGATAAGGGATTATTTATAAATGCAAGATAATATAATTGAAGTAAATAATCTATCGAAGAAGTTTAGTAAAAACATTAAGTCTTCTAAAATACAATTAAAAAATATGTTTGTTGAAAGTGTATTTGGACTGAAGAAAAAAATAGAACTTTTAGAAGATGAGTTTTATGCACTCGACGATATAACGTTTAATATTAAACAAAATGAAAATGTAGCTATCATAGGGACGAATGGTTCTGGAAAAAGTACATTATTAAAAGTTTTAAATGGTATTTATACTCCTGATGCTGGTGAAGTGAAAATTAAAGGTAATGTTGGAAGTGTTTTAGAACTCTCAGCAGGATTTAAACCAGAATTAAGTGGTAAAGAGAATATTTATTTAAAATTTGCACTTCAGGGAATTAAAAAAGAGGAAGTTGATTTAATTATAGACGATGTAATTAGTTTCTCAGAGTTAGAAAGCTTTATGGATACCCCTTTAAAACACTATAGTTCAGGGATGAAGTCTAAACTAGGTTTTGCAATTGTTAGTAGTATTAATCCAGATATATTAATTCTTGATGAGGTGTTTGCGGCTGGAGATAAAAAGTTTAGAGAGAAGTCTGAAAAGCGTATAAAAGAGTTATATAAAGAAAGTACTATGATATTGGTTACACATAGTATGTCTATAGTTAAAGAGGTTGCTGATAGAGTTATTATTCTCAATAAGGGAAAACTTGTTTTTGATGGAAATCCTCAAAAAGGTTTAGAGTATTATGAGAAGATGTTAAATCCACCTCTAATACGTAAAAAGGTTTTTAGCGATAATAGATTTGGCGTTATAACTACTTTTACTAATGCTAAAGAATACCTAGACGGATACTTCCAAAACTTTATAAATCAGACTTTAGATTTTAAAAAACACTTTCTTTTAACTTTAGTAGATAATGGTTCAACTGATAACTCAATAGATATAATTAAAAAGTATCAGGAACAGTTTCCTAAAAATATTAAATATATTAAACTCAATAATTGTAGTGTCTCTGAAGCAAAAAATGTAGGCTTAGATAATATAGATGAACCTTGGATAAGTTTTATAGATATTAAAGATAAAGTAAATGATATCTATTTTGAAGAGATAGATAAGTGTCTGCAAGATAAAGAAATTGATATTGTCTCTTGTAACCATCAACTATATGATGAAACAAATGAATTAGTTAAAAAACATGATTTATGGCATCGTTTTAAGAATGAATTGAAAGTTGTTAATCCTTCAAATATGCAACACTTTATAGAGATAAATGTAAATAGTCTTTGTTTTAGGTCTTGTGTATTAAAAAAAGATAATTTAATGTTCAATCCACAACTTAATCCTACTCTTTCTGATGGGTTATTTGTTAATAGAGTATTTATAGAAAATTACTACAGCAATATTGCATATATTAATAAAGCACATTATCATGAAGTAATTGCTAGTAGAAAAACTATTAATAATATTGGTGAGTTGGAGTATGGACTATTAGACTTATTAAGTTATGCGCAAAAACATTTCTCTAGTGTACCTATTTTTGTTCAGAGATATGTTATATACTATTTACAACCTTTTTTAAAAGAATTGATAACAGCTAAAGAGAATGAAAATTCTCGTAGTGTGGAAGAGGTAGTTACATTAAAGAAAACACTTCAAAATATATTTTCTTACTTAGATTCAAGTGTGATAGAAGTTTGTTTTTTAGGAGGTTTATCCCATAAATTTAGAATAGGCTACTACAATCTTTATAAAGAGAACTTTCTTGCAAAGCAAATTTGTTATGTAGATGGGTATGATGAGGTGAATAAGGAGATTGTTTTACATTATTATTATCATACAGCTAATAAAGAGATTTTTATGTTAAATGATTGTAACATTACGGTTACAAAATCAGAAATTATAGAACACAATTTTTTTGGTGAAGTATTTATGTATGAAAAAAAGGTGTATATTTATTGTGATGAGATGTGGGGATATTTTAGTACATCGATAGGGGATGTTACTACAGAGATATCTTTTAAGTCGGGATTATATAAAAACGGCTTACAAATTAGTAGTATTAGAAAGGGATAACTTGAAAAAAACTATATTAACATACGGTACATTTGATATGTTTCATATTGGTCATTTAAAATTATTACAAAGGTTGTCTGAACTTGGAGATGAACTGATAGTGGCAGTGTCATCTGATGAGTTTAACAAGTTAAAGGATAAAACAGTACTTATCCCATATGAGCAAAGAGCCGAGATTGTAGCAAACATTAAGTGTGTTGATAAAGTTATTCCTGAGCATAACTGGGAACAAAAAGTAGATGATATTAAAAAGTACAATGTTGACATATTTGCTATGGGTAATGACTGGGAAGGGAAATTTGACTTTTTAAAAGAGCATTGTGAAGTTATATATCTAGAAAGAACTAAGGATATTTCTACTACACAATTGAAAAAATCATTAACTAATTTTCTCTCTATCCCTAAGGATGATATTTTAAATGCTTTTAAAGTAATAGAAACATTAAAAAAAGATTTTGAGTAAGAGGGTATAGTATTTGACGAAGATAAAAAAAGGGATATCCTTAATACAAAAAGCTTATAAACATAAAGGCTTTAGAGCTAGAGTTGTCTACTTTTTACTACAAAAATTTGTTCAAGTAGATGAGAAAACTATTCTTTATGAATCGCATCATGCCAAAAGCATGACATGTAATCCATATGCTATGTTTTTAAGTTTATTGAATGATGGAAGATTTTTAGATTTTACACATGTCTGGATTTTAGAGAATCCAGATATGTATAGTGACATAAACTATGA
>Ga0193963_1001944_pt1 | contig 9949 bp, 12 predicted proteins | sample FB_6_MG_FD_140359 | JGI IMG/M metagenome (GOLD analysis project Ga0193963, IMG submission 140359) | Microbial mat bacterial communities from the Broadkill River, Lewes, Delaware, United States - FB_6_MG | ecosystem: Environmental > Aquatic > Freshwater > River > Microbial mats | place: USA...
TTAAAAGAATATACTTCTTTAAATTGTGGAGGAAAGATAAAATACACAATAGGTCAATTCGAGCCTTTTATTGAGTGTATGATTGATCAGAGAAAAGATTTGCCAGGAGATGATAAGGGACATTTGAAGAATAAAGATACATTTCCACATGTGAGATCGGTTAACATTGGAGTTATTTATAGATTTGATTAAGTAACTAAAATTAACTAACTTGCAACCATGAATTAAAAGCTATGAGATACTATAGACTAATAGAGTTAGATGATTACTTAGAATGTGGGTATGAACATTACTCTATAATTGTCTTTAGAAATGGCTTTATATTTAAAATGAATTTGAACTAAATGTTTGCAATATCAATAGTCATAGGGATAGTAATAATAGTGTTAGGGCTTACTGGTGTTGTAATGAAGAAAAGAAAGATATGAAAAATCCATTCAATAAAGAAGTAACAGAAAAAACACTAAGAAAGCAGTACAGAAAAGATGCATTGAAAAGAATAGAGCAATTATATACTGTATCTGATAGCATATGTAAAGAATGGGATAAAAACTCATTACCATTACTTACGTTTAGAGAGTCCGAAGCAACAATCAAGAGAGAAGAGCGTAATACTCATGACTACATACAAGGCTATTGTAATCAACGATTAATACTTGATACTGTAGAACGTGACTTTATAAATAAAGGCTATAGTCTTAACCACGAATCACTGCATAGCTATAGAATGATGTCGGATGCAAGTATAATGAATAGATTCGTTAGATTAGGGGTTGAAAGAGCTATAGAATTGCAAGAAATAGATAAACAAACAATCCAGTGATATCAATGGTTTAGTTAACCTTGCTCACAGGGTGGAGACAAATAATAAAAAATAGTGAAATGAGTAATTCTAGAAAGAGGGTAACGATGAGAACATCTAAGAATATAGAGTATCGCCTATATCTCGCTACCCTCGATACTCATTTTGTAAAATAACATAAATAAATAATTACAATTATGGGAAAATCGAGCGAAGAGAAAACCAATAGGTATACAAAGCAAGAGCTACTAAATAAACTTACCGATAAAGAGCGAATTTTCTGCCATGAATACATAATTGATTGGAATGGATCTAGAGCAGCTAGAAAAGCAGGATATAGCGAAAATACATGTGCTGTGATAGCTAGTGAGAACCTAACAAAACCTCATATTCAGCAATATATTGACTTTATAAAGGATGATATAGAAAAAGAAGCTGGTATAACCAAGCTAAGGCAGTTAAATGAACTGGCAAAAATAGCCTATTCCAGTATAGCACATCTTCATGAAACTTGGATTGATTTAAAAGAGTTCGAAAGTCTTACAGATGAGCAAAAAGAAGCTATTGAGAGTATCGATACTAAGACAGAACAGAAGTTCGTTTACGAACCTGAATCTGAGAATAAAGAGCCTATAGATATAAAGTATGTTAAAATTAAGCTTTATTCGAAAGTAGCCGCATTAGATCAGATAAACAAAATGCTTGGGTATAATGCACCTGAAAAAGTAGTAGTAAATGAAGATATGAATGTACCTATAATTAGTTTCGTTAAAAATGATAGAGCTAAATGAAAAATATGAACCTTTATTTACATCCGATAAGAGATATTTTATTGTAATTGGCGGAAGAGGTTCTGGAAAGTCTTTTGGAGTCAGTACATGGGATGTATTAAAGTCTTACGAAAGAGGACATAGGACGTTATATACAAGATACACACTCACCAGTGCTGAGAAATCAATTATACCTGAATACAAAGAAAAGATTGAAATACTAAACAAAGAGAGTCATTTTAATATAAATAAAACTAATATACAAAACAACCTTACCGAGTCGGATATAATATTCGCTGGTATACGCACAAGCTCAGGCAATCAAACTGCTAATTTAAAATCAATCCAAGGAGTTACAACGTGGATATTAGACGAAGCTGAAGAGCTTGTAAATGAGGAAACTTTTGATAAGATAGATGAATCAATAAGGACTAAAGGAAAACAAAACAGAGTTGTATTTGTATTAAATCCTTGCTATAAATCTCATTTTATATATAAGAAATTCTTCAAAGGTTACGAGAAATATATAAACATAGAAGGTTTTGATATTGAAACAACTACTCACCCAGATGTTTGCTGTATACACACCTCATATTTGGATAATCTAGACAATCTAGATGAAGGTTGGTTAAAAAAGGCGCATGCTTTAAAACTAAATAATCCAGAAGAATATGCCCATAGGTTCCTAGGTAAATGGAAGAATAATTCAGGAAGAGTTATATTTAAAAACTGGTCAATAGTAGATGAGATTCCATCCACGGTAAAACAAATACCTTACGGGCTAGACTTCGGATTCCACCCAGATCCTACAGCAATGACAGGACTATATACTCAAGGTGATGATTTATATGTAGATGAAATACTATATAACAATAGTTTAACCAATATAGTTACTCCAAACCCTTTGCAATTAAGTATACAAGGTGAATTAGATAAAATCAACTTTGATAAAGAAAGCTTAATAATATCCGAAAGTGCAGAACCTAAAAGTATAGCCGAATTAAAAAGCCACGGTTACAATATATGGGCTACAAAGAAAGGCCCAGGATCTATATTAAGTGGTATAAAGATGTTACTGGGTAAGAACATTAAAATAACACGTAGGTCTAAGAATATTATAACGGAATTTGAAAACTATAAGCATAGAGTAGATAAAGATAATAATCTTCTCCCTGAGCCAATGGACGAATACAACCACGCTATTGACTCAATTAGGTACGTTCTACTCATGAAAGACAAACTATGGTAAAACACATAAATTCGTATCTTGATAGCGGTTCTTAATACAATTATTCGTATATTTGTGATGAACTAATAAATAGATTTGATATGTGGAAAAATAGAGAAATAGAAAAACCAAAATTCAGCGGTATATATAACGTATTTGGAGTTATAAATAAAAACACAGAATATGAGGTTAGAAGTAGATTTTTTGCTTTCTATAGTAAGGAATATAATATGTTTACAGATTCAGATGGAGAGGATCTGACATATATTAACGAAGGCGTTGAGTTTTGGTTTGATTTTAACGGAATAAAAAACCCTGAGCATGAATGAACAAACTAATAAACGTATCTGAACTAAGCCGAATATTAACAGGAAGCCCTGACAATATAAGAGCTAATAAAATACCTAAAAAACATAAGTTCATGGTAGAGTTATTACTTGCGATGTTGGACACATGGGAGAAACTAATAAAAAAAGAGTAGATATGGAAAATCAAAGCGCTTTTGAATGGTGGGATAATCTTCCTGAAACAAGCCTAGATAAACCTAATAAATATGGATTAGCGATGTTATTTAATACAGAGCCAAAACATATTTTGATGTGGCAAATAAAATCATTATACAAAATAGAAAAAGGATCAAAGTTGTTTGATAAAGAAGCTATGGGATTAGTGTTTGAAACAGATCATAAAGTTGAATTCACTCCTATAGATGGAAATGATTTTGAAAACATGAAAGTTAAACTTAGACCTAAATCAAAGCCTATTATACCTGAACCACCAAAATGCAGAAAGATAATAGAAGGTAAGCAGCCTGACCCTCCCAAACCAAAACAATTTAGGGTATACAAATCTAATTTCGGATGGATGGTGTCTGAAGTTAGAAAGAAAGTTAAAAAAAGGTTCTTGAGAAGTGATGTAGTTACATGGGATTATGAAGTATTAAATATGATAGGAAAATATAAAAACCCACTAAGTTGTTCTCACACCCCATTCAGGACAAAAGATGAAGCTATTGAATGGCTTAAAGAAATAATTAAAGGGCGTAAAGAGCCTCCAACAGCCTCTTTATATAGCTACGATATTGAGTATTTTAACGAATCAGATTTAATATAACCAATCTTCCATATTTTTTATCTTAAGCCACTTTAGCGAGTGGCTTTTTTATTACACATAATTTTATTAAGAATCAATATAAATTGCACATATTTTGTTATTTAGAATTATTATGCATAATTTTGAAGATATAAAACATGCGCATAATGTTTGATAAACTTAAGAACGCTTACAAGGCTTTTAATCAGCCAGTTAATAAAAGTCCATACAATTACTTACCTGTACAAATAGCAGGAGGCGGTTCTTTGTCTCCTAATTACATGACTCTTTCGAGCAATAAAGCTTTAATGGGGGCTTATCTTAATCCAGCGGTGCAGCCAGCTATAAACATTTGGGGTAGGGCTGTATCAAATATGAAAAGAAGCATTAAGCAATTATCTACAGGAATTGTTTATGATGATGAAACTATAAAATCAGCACCGAAAGAAATTCAAAACCTTTATTCTCTTCTTAAGCAACCTAACCCATTTATGAGTGAAGGTGAGTTTTTAAATATGAGAACAATAGTTCAGAAGATAAACGGTAATTCATATACTTATTACAATGTACCAGAAGCATTTCAGGCAAGAGGTAAATTAAAGATAAACGATATAACTTCTATATATTCAATGTGGCCTCAGTATACAATGCCGTTAACGACTAGTACACCTGAGTTATTCCCTAATACATTAGCTGAAACAATAAAGGGGTATCATTTTGAGTATAGCAATTATAAGATAACTATACCGTCTTATTTAATTATGCATTCTAACGAGGTTAATCCTTATTTAAGCTCAGGATTAAACAATAGTCCTTACAAAGGTTTATCTCCTTTGATGGCGGATAAAGAAACAATTTCTAATGTGGCCGCAGCTTTAGCCGCAAGAAACGTTTTTCACACTCAAAGAGGTGCAATAGGTTTGTTTTCACCAGACAAGAAAGACTCATCGGGTCAAATGCCAATGTTATCGTCAGAAAGAGAGCAGTTTGATAAGGACATGGAGGATTTCGGTATACAACATAATCAAAGTAAGATTTATGTCACTAATACCCCTATGAAGTACACTCAAATTGCTATAGACCCTAAAAATCTAGGCTTATTCGAAGAAGTATGGAATAGTGCAATTTTGATAGCTAACACATTAGGAGTGCCTAAAAACTTAGTCGAGACGTATTTAAACGGGGCTACTTTCGATAATCAAGAAAAAGCTTGGTTAAGATTCTATCAGGATAGTGTAATACCTTTTGCGTTCGGACAGGTAGAGGCAGAAAATACTACTTTAGGTCTAAAAGACATAGGTTATGCTATTGTGGGTGATTTCTCACATTTACCTATTTTGCAAGAAGACCAGAAGAGACAAGCAGAAACAAGGGAGAAGAACGTAAAAGCAACTATTGAAGCATTTAAATATAACGCTGCAACGATTCAGGACATAGCAAGAGCTAATGGGTTAGAATCAGACGATGAAAGGACGATATTTGAATTAAGTGATAAAGAAATAGAAATAGTACTTAATAAGTTCGAAGATGAAAACACTAACGAAGGAACAGGCGGAAGCAATCAAGAAGCTTAATAAGGATAAAAAGAAAGCTTTAGAAAGTAATAAAATAATTAAAAAGTAAGTCATGGATAAATTAAACATTCCTGAATTCGAAAACAAGAAAGAGTTGTTTAAATTTCTTGTTGAGAACAAAAGCACTTTAGAAGCTCAGAAAAAAGCCGAAACAAAACATGCTGATTCAGTGGTGTTTCATGTGCCTTCAAAAGCTAAGAAATCAGCTAATAAAGCTGAGGCAAATATAGAAGATATTAACGAGTTAAAAGTTAAGGTAGTTATAAATACAAGTAACTTAATAGACTCTCATTCAGACATGCATTATCCTGGTTTATGGGATAAATCTTTAAAAGAGAACAAGAATATAATGCATCTACAGGAGCATACTAACAAGTTCGATCACTTAATAGCAGATAGCGATGATTTAACCGCATACGCTCAAAATTATACATTTAAAGAATTAGGATTCGACTTAGAAGGAAAAACCCAAGCATTAGTTTTTGAGTCAACTATAAGGAAAGATGTTAATCCTTATATGTTTAAGCTATACTACAATGGTAGAGTTAAAGAACATTCAGTTGGTATGAGATACGTAAAGCTAGTAATGGCTGTAAACGATGAAGATTGGGGAGCAGAATATGAGGCGTGGGAAAAATACTATCCTGAAGTAGCTAATAAAGAGGTAGCCGATTCTCAGGGTTATTTTTGGGTTGTCAAAGAAGCTAAAGTAGTAGAAGGATCAGCGGTATTAAAAGGTAGCAATTATGCAACCCCTACATTAACAGTAGAAAGTAAAAACAAGCCGTCGGAAGACACTTGTAAAGATAATGAGCCGTCAAACAACGACACTCAGGAATTTAAAGAGATGATTAATAACTTTAAAATTTTTTAAAATGAATGAAGAATTAAAAAAAGAGTTTGACGGACTTTTAGTTTCGGTAAAAACTCAGGTAAAAGACCAATTTGAAGAATTAACGGAAAACTTCAAAGGCAATGAGCAATTGAAAGAAAACTTAACTAATCTAGAAAAAGGTTTAGAAAGTTTATCTGAAAAAGTAAAAGATCTAAACAATGATAGCGACTTAAACAAGTTGAAGGAGTCAATGGGTGAGATTGAAGATATTGTGAAGATGCAAGGCACTTTGATTGAAGCTAACAAGAATTCTGACGGAGGCACACCTGAAAGGATTACATTTAAGCAATTAGCTAATAAGTTTGTTGACTCTGACGAGTTTAATAACTATAAAGAAAAAGCTACTGGCGAATCGGAGAGATTAGAGCTAAAAACAGTCTCGTTAACGGATGATTATGTTAATTTCGCTAATGCTCCAGCTACTCTAACTGCTCAGACGGGTGTAGTTATTCAGCAGCCTTATCAGATGGCTGACATGAGAGCTAGAGATATTATCCCTTCTGCTCCTATTGATGTTCCGTTTGTGATTTCTGAAGAAATTATTGATTGGGTTAATACTATTGATGTAAATAGTGAAAATGGAACTTTAGTTGAATTTTCTTTCAAAGCTGAGCCAAAAACTTTTCAAAAGAAAAGAATTGGTGCTTACGTTAAGATTTCTAAAGACATGATGCAATCAAGAAGTTTTATTGTGTCACAAGTAGAGACAACTTTACCTAGCAAGTATTATAGAAAAGAGAATCAAGAAATTTTCAGAGGTTCAGGAACAGGTGAACATGTATTAGGTTTGTTCGCAAATCCTAACGTTAGAACATTTGCGCTTACAGGTACATTTGCTGCAACAGCATTTGCTTCTGTGGCTTCTTTTGGAGATGGGACAAAATCGTTAGTTACTTTTGCTGCTGATCATGGCCTTTGGGATGGTTATTCTTTAACTATTGCGAACTCTACAAATTACAATGCTACTTATGTTGTAACTGTTCATACTAAGACAAAAATTGTAATTGAAGCAGCTTATGTAGCCGAAGCAACAGCAGCTTGGACTGGTACTTTTACTCATCCAAGATATCAAAAAGTTGTTACCCCTAACTTAGGTGATGTAGCTAGTAACGCAATGAGATCTATTAATAACGGTTTCAATAGACCAAGCGGAATTATAGTAAATCCTTTTGACGCTTCTGATTTAGAAGACTTAAAAGATACAACAGGCCAGTATATTATTAAATTCCATGATGCAGCTGGTAATTTAGTAGTTAATAGAGTTCCTTTGTTAGAATCTCACGAGGTTCCACAAGGCGAAATGTGGTTAGGTGATTTTGCTAACTCTGCTTTTATATGGGATTACAGAGGTTTGGAAATGTATATGTCTACTGATGTTAGCTATGATTTGAGTAATCAAGTGGCTTTAATTATTGAAGGACATATCATCCTTGCTAACTATAACCCTTTGGCGTTTATGAAGGTAAATATTGCACAAGCTATTACCGATTTAACAAAATCATAATATAAATAAAGGAGGGATTTAGTTCCCTCCTAAAATTTAAAAACTATGGTAATAACTTTGGAAGGCAGCGAAAGCAAAATAAAAGAACTTCGTAGATATGTAGGGCAATGGCTTATAGTTAATAAAATCAAAGAAGTCGAAGCCCAAAGCGGATCTAACGAAGAAGTCAAGGAGGAATTGAGAAAAGTTGAGAATAACCTTAACAATTACAAGTCTAAGTTGAAAAAAGCAAACGCAGAAATAGCCGATTTGAAAGAACAATTAAATAAAGGTTAATATGTTTAATACAGTTGTTGATTTTACAGGTAAATACAATCTTACGCAATTACCATTAGAGGCATCAGATATAAATGATGTTATTGATGTTGAAGAGCGTAGATTGTTAAAGGCAATAATGGGAAGCCATGAATTTAAGTTATTAGAAGATAATTTAGATGTTAATGGTAATCCAACTACACAGCCTTACATTGACCTTGTAGAAGGCGATACGACTTACATAGTAACTGACCAAAACAATATTGAACATGAGTTCGAATGGGATGGAATTAATCAGTTTTTAAAAGGCTTCTGCTATTACGCTGTAACCGATTGGCAAAAAACATTTAATACAGGTAGTGGAGAGGTTGAGCTCATGGGGTCGGAAACGACTACAAGCGCAGTCAATAAAACTACTCGTTTAAGAAATGAAGCTGCTGTAATAGTCGGTAAAGATTTACGGAAATATACTACTGGTTGTAAAACAGGTATTGTGGACGTAAATAAATACTATATAAATGAACGTAATTATAATTGGTTTTGGGAGCATTCATTAGAGAACACTTTCTTTAACTATATGTTATCAAATATTGATCAGTTCCCTAAATGGACATTTAAACAGCAAGATGTATTATTATGGTAAACAACTCTAATATATCACGGATGGAAAATATCAATACCATCCAATATCTTAAAGACTTATTCGAAAAGTACACTACTGAGGAATCAGTTACAGCTACTTTTCTGAATGGGCTTTTGAAGGATGTGGTTAGGGATTTGCATAAAAAAGAAAACTATCCAGCTGTTATGTTGATTGAACCAGTTAAGAATAAATTAAATTCTGACTTAGAATCATCTATTTATAAAACAGTTCCCATTAAAATGGTTGCGGCTCAGCCGACTAATTGGAGTGACAACTCTACAGATGAAATTCATGAAACTACGTTATCTAATTTAGAAAGCATAGTATTTGGATTTTGGAAGTACTTAATGGACGATTTAAAAACGGATGAAAAGAAGTTAGATTTTAATTATGACTCGTACACTCATTACGCTTTAGCGACCAAGTTAGGAACTAAAACAACTACTTTATTAGATAAAGTTAGTGCGGTTGAGTTTACGTTTAATTTAAATTTTTACACAAAATTAAGTAAATGCACATAAAAAAATAAGAAAATGAGTAATACATGTGATACAGAATTTAAAAGTTTAGGCGCAAAATGTGGAGTATTTGACCCACGAGCGTTAAAAGGCTTTGCTATTTCGGCACTACAAGATAATGACGGTGTAGCTAATGAGTTTGCAGCTGTAGCCGAAGCTAAGGATGTTGCTAACTGGCAAACAAAAATACAGCTAGCAAACACGAGGCCAGACCAAGCTTTATACCCTTTAGGAGCCGAGCTTGAAAATGTTGAGGATGCGCCAGAAGATGCGGTTTTTGAGGAAGGTACTTCAGGGGCTAAGTATTTTGTTAGAAATGGCAAAAGAGTTATTGTTGCCTATATGATGAAATCAAGCTGGCAATACATTGAGCAGTTAAATGCTTACAAGAATGGTGACTTTGGTATTTATATGTTTGATTCTGCTGGAGGACTAGAATACGAAACTGATGCTTTCGGAGATAAAGTTCAGCTTATCAAGATTCAAAGCGGTTCTTTGCACGCTTCAGAAATGCCAGCCGTAGGAGATACAGCAGCAAAAGTTAAGATTGAATTTACCTTAGACGGTGCTTATAAGCCTGAAAAAGTACGTTATATAAATAACGACGATTTAGGGTTTAATCCTTTTTCAAACGTGGATCTTCCTGCTTTAGTTGAAACAATGGTAAA
>Ga0193963_1001947_pt1 | contig 9943 bp, 8 predicted proteins | sample FB_6_MG_FD_140359 | JGI IMG/M metagenome (GOLD analysis project Ga0193963, IMG submission 140359) | Microbial mat bacterial communities from the Broadkill River, Lewes, Delaware, United States - FB_6_MG | ecosystem: Environmental > Aquatic > Freshwater > River > Microbial mats | place: USA...
ATAATGTACTAATAATCCCTAATTTTTTTAAATTCAAATTTCTAACCTCCTAAAATAAAAATAACACATGTAATAATAACACATGTTATAATAACATATGTTATTTTAAATTACAAGTGTTTTTTTAGTTAGAAATTTAGAGCAAATACTCTCTATATGTGAATTCACAAAAGTTAGTTTCTTGTATTTGTTTTAATTTGTTTAAGTTAATTCTTGGGAAAAATGTATCTCCATAATAATTCTTTTTTACATGGGAAATGCAGATTTTTTCTGCAAATTTTTTATCTAGAGTTTCTTTGTAAATATTAGATCCTCCCATAATAAAAATTTCTTTATTAAATTTTTTAGCAAAGATAATTGCTTTTTCTAAAGAACTGAATATAATTACATGAGATTTTTTTTTAAGTGTATTGCTAATTACAATATTAATTCTGTTAGGAAGAGGTTTTCCTATACTTTCAAAAGTTTTTCTTCCCATTATAACAATATTGTTTTCTGTTAATTTTTTAAATAGTTTTAAATCTTCAGGAATATTCCAAGGAAGTCTTCCTTTAGATCCAATAAGAAAATTGTTATCCATAGCAACAATTATATTTATCATATTTTTATTCTCCGAAGTTAAAACCAGTTTGTCTCAAAGATTCATACAAAATAATAGCTGCAGAATTTGAAAGATTTAAAGAACGTCCCATAGGAATCATAGGAATAGTTATACATCTTTCAGGATTCTTTTTTAAAATTTCTTCTGGAATTCCTCTAGACTCAGGTCCAAAAACTATAAAGTCATTTTCATGATAAGTTACATCACTATAAGTTTGATGTGATTTGGTTGTGGCATAGAAGAAATTTCCATCGGGATTAGCTGATAAAAATTCTTCCCAATTATTCCACTCAACTATTTTAACTAAATGCCAATAATCAAGTCCTGCTCTTCTTACTTGCTTTTCATCTAGAGAAAACCCAAGTGGTTTTATAAGATGTAAAGTTGAATTTGTTAAGACACAAGAACGCCCAATATTACCTGTGTTATAAGGGATTTCTGGTTCGTATAAAACTATGTTCATTTTTTCCTCCTAAATTGTATAAAATAATAATTATTTTAATTTTTAATATAATAATAATTCTATCATATTATTTATATAAATTCTAATAATAATCCTTTATTTTTTTCTAGAAAAATGATAGTTTATAAGTATGTAATTATAAAAATATTTTAGGAGGAGAATTAATTATGATGAATATAAAGACATTTCTAACTGGTGGTTTTCAAACTAATACCTATTTAGTTTGGGATGACAATAAAATTGCTTACATATTTGATTGTGAAGGAGAAGGATTAGGTCAGCTAGCAGAATTTGTAAAAGCTAATGAGTTAGATGTTAAATATATTGTCTTAACTCATGGACATTCAGATCATATTTGTGGATTAAATTTATTAAAAAAGCTATATTCAGATGCTACAGTATTTATTGGAAGAGAAGATAGCCAATGTTTAGGAGATGCAAAGTTAAATCACTCTAATTATATATTTGGTATAAATTTTGAATATAAACAAGAGTTTATTGAAGTTAAAGAAGGGGATATGATAGGGGAATTTAAAGTTATAGACACTCCAGGGCATACAATGGGTTCTAAAAGTTTTTTCTGTGAAAAATCAAAATTATTAATATCAGGGGATACAATGTTTAGAAGAAGTTTTGGAAGATATGATTTTCCAGGAAGTAGTGGTGAGATGTTGTTTGAAAGTTTAGGAAAACTTTGTCAGTTACCGGAAGATACAGTAGTTTATAGTGGACATACAGAGCCAACAACAATAGGAGAAGAAAGAGTGTTTTTAAAAAGAATGGGGATAATAAAATAAACTATAAATAGGGGGAGAATTAATGGAAAAAATTTATGATTTAGTAGTAGTAGGGGGAGGACCTGCAGGGTTAACTTCAGCTATTTATGCAAGTAGATCTAATTTATCGGTGCTAGTTATAGAAAGAAAAAATATAGGAAGTATTCAAATGGCCCATCAAATTGATAATTATCCTGGATTTCCAGAAGGTATTACAGGAACAAAATTACAAAATCAAATGAAAGATCAAGCTAAAAGATTTGGATCAGAGTTTTTAGATGCTACTTTTTTAGGAATAGATATATATGATAATCCTAAAATAGTAAAGACAGATAAAGTTAATATTAAAGCTAAATCTATAGTCATTGCTACAGGCTGGGCTAAAAATACAGGAAAAAAATTAAAAGGAGAGGCTGAATTTTTAGGAAAGGGAGTTTCTTACTGTGCAACTTGCGATGGAGCTTTTACAAGAAATAAAACAGTTTCTTTATTTGGCCAAGGTGAAGAAATAGCAGAAGAAGCATTATTTCTAACTAAATATTCACAAAAAATATATATATTTGTTACAGGAGAAGAATTAAAATGTAATAAAAATATATTAAAAACTTTAAAAGAGAATGAAAAAGTTGAAATAATTTTAAATTCTAAAGTAACTGAACTAAAAGGGGATAGTATTTTAGAGAAAGCAGAAGTTGAGATTAATGGGGAGAAAAAAGAATTTCCAATTCAATATGCTTTTTTATATTTAGGAACTAAAAATTCAACAGAACTTTTAGGAGAATTTGCTAATTTAGATGAAGATGGATTGATAGTTACAGATGAAACTATGAAAACAAATTTTGAAGGTATTTATGCAGCTGGAGATGTAGTGAGTAAGAAAGCTAGACAAGTTACAACAGCTGTAAGTGATGGAACAGTAGCAGGAATGGAAGTTATAAAATATTTACTGACTCAAAATAATTAAAAGTATTATTGAAAGGGAGGATGTAATGAAGAAAATTGCAAAGATAGTCTTTTTTTTCATAACTTATTCTTTAAGTATACTAGCTAATAATATAGGGAAAGAATATAAAGTTGCAATAGATCCTAAAATGCCTCCTTTTCAATTTATTGAAAATGGAGAATATAAAGGGTTGAATATAGATTTGTTAAATATTATAGGAAAAAGAAATAATGTAAGTTTTAAATATATTCCTATGGGAAAAGAACGTTCTATAAATGAATTGGATAAAGGGAATGTGGATTTGATACTAGGTATTAGATTTAAAGATGATTTAGTAAATAAAGTTAAGTTTTCAGATAATATTCTTCAATCTAGTACTTGTATAGTAACTTCTAAAAAGAATAGTTCTAAAGTGAAAAATAATTTTGGGGAAGAAGCTTTTGTAGTTGCTGTGGAAAAAGATTCGTCAGAATATGAATATTTAAAAAATTTAAAGAAAGTTCATTTTAATGTGACTTTAGATCAGGAATCTTTATTTGAATTATTAAAAATGGATAGAGCAGATTTTAGTATTGGGGTAAAAGAAGTTGCAGAATATTTGCTAGTTTCAGATGATGTGGAAGAAAAATATGAACTTATAAATAGCTATACAGCTCCTATAAGTTATTATATAGGAGTTTCTTTATTAGATGAAGATTTACTTGATTCTATAAATACGGAATTAAAGAATATAAAAATAAATGGAGAATATGAAAAGCTTTATAATAAATGGACTAAAAATTTTGAAAAAGAAAAATTAAAAAAGATTACTAATATGATGACTAGAATTTCATTGTTAGCTGGTTTTTTAATTATAATATTTTTAATTTCTTTCTTTTGGAATTTTCAGTTAAAAAAGAAAGTTAAAGGGAAAACATCAGAATTATTAGAATCTAATAAGCAGTTAGAAGATAAAATTATCGAAATTAGAAATACTACAGAGTTAAATAGTATTATTTGTGAAAGTAGTCCAAGAGGTATAGTTATATTGAATAGAAACGGTGAAGTTAATTTTTTAAATAATAATACTTTGGAAATGTTTAATTTATCTTCTAAATATATAGGTGAAAATATAAAGAATATACCTATTATAAATGAAATGCTTACTCAAGAAAAATTAAAAGCTATTATAAATAATGAAAAAATTAGTTTTACCAATGATTTATTAAAAATAGTAAATGAGGAAGAACATTATTTCAGATATATGATTTATCAGTTGCTAGATTATAAAAAAAATGTTATTGGGGTATTTTTAACTATTGAAGATGCTACTAGAGAAAAATTACTGAAAGAAAGAGCGGCTGAAAAAGAGAAAGAAGCAGCAATTTCAAGTATGATATCAGGAATTGCTCATGAAATAAGAAATCCTTTAACCTCTATAAGGACTTATGTGGAGATATTGCCTTATAAGCAAGATAATGAAACTTTTAAAAAAGAACTTGTAGAAATAGTGCCTAAGGAAGTTGATAGGGTGAGCAAACTAATTGAAAATTTAATTGATTATTCTAAACCAAGATCAGTGAACATAGAAAAAATAAATATTTTTAATTTAGTAGAGTCTTGTGTTCTTTTGGTAAAACCAACAGTTTCAAAATCTAAAATTAAATTAAAAACTACTATAAATGATAATTTAATTATAAAAGCTGATAAAAATCAATTAAAGCAAGTTATTATAAATATACTTTTAAATTCAATAGATGCTATAAATGATAAAAAGGAAAAGTTTGATGTTAAAGAAAAATATAATATAACAATAAATGGATATAGAGAAAAGAATAAAGTATGCATGAGTTTTTTTGATAATGGAATAGGTTTGAAAAAGAAAGAATTGGAAAATATTTTTAAAATATTTTATACAACAAAAGCTAATGGAACAGGTATAGGGTTAGCAGTATCAAAACAATTGATAGAAAAAAATAATGGAGAAATATTTGTAGAAAGTAAAGAAAATGAATATACAAAATTTATAATAAAATTTGAGGAGGCTTAAAATGAAAAGAATACTTATTATTGATGATGAAAAATATATTTGCTCCTCTTTAACATATGCATTAGAAGATAAATATAAAATTAAAGCCACAACAAATCCTGAAGAAGGAATAAAGTTAATCAAAAATACACAAATAGATTTAATTTTATTAGATCTTAAGATAGGAGAAGTAGACGGTTTAGAATTGTTAGAGAAAATAAAAGAAATTAATGAGAAAATAATAGTTATAATTATGACTGCTTATGGATCAATAATGTCTTCAGTTGATGCTATGAAAAAAGGAGCATACACTTATTTAACTAAACCTTTAAATATAGAGGAGTTATACTTGACAATAGAACAAGCTTTAAATTTTAAAGAATTAAATGAAAAGGTTGAATATTTAAGTGAAGAATTGCAAAATAAATATGAGTATAAGGGGATTATAGGGAAAAGTAAATCGATGAAAGAAATATTTTCTCTTGTAGAGAGGTTGAAAGATGTAGATACAGGAGTATTGATTTCTGGAGAAAGTGGAACTGGAAAAGAATTAGTTGCTAGAGCTATTCATTTTTCAGGGAAAAGAAAGGATAAGAATTTTGTAGAAGTTAATTGTGCGGCTATTCCTGAAGGACTTTTAGAAGAGGAATTTTTTGGACATAAGAAAGGAACTTTTACAAATGCTATTGCAGACAAAGTTGGAAAATTTCAATATGCAGATGGAGGAACTATTTTTTTAGATGAAATAGGAGATATGAGTTTAAGTTTACAGTCTAAATTGTTAAGAGTTCTTCAAGATAAAAAATTTATTCCTCTTGGGTCAAATGAGATTATAACAACGGATGTAAGAATAATATCAGCGACAAATAAAAATTTAAAAAAGATGGTAGAAGATGGAATGTTTAGAAGAGATCTTTATTTTAGATTAAATGTTGTTGAGATTAAACTGAGTCCTTTGAGGGAAAGAAAAGATGATTTGCCATTTTTATTTGAGCATTTTATAAAAATATATAACAAGGAAATGGATAAAAATATTAGAGGATTGACAACGGAAGCTAAAAGATTTTTATTAGATTATGATTATCCTGGAAACGTAAGAGAGTTATCTAATATAATTGAAAGAGGAGTTATACTGGCGGTTGACGAAAAAATAGATGTTAAATCATTGCCTTATAATATATTAGAAAATTTTAAAGGGAAAGAAAAATATGGCAATAATTTTTCAGATGAAGATATAGATGAATTAGAGAATTTATTAGGTTTAACATTAAAAGATGCAGAGAGGATACTAATAAAAAAATGTTTGGATAAAAATAAGGGTCATAGAAAAAATACAGCAGAAATGTTAGGTATTAGCGAACGAGGTTTACGTAATAAAATAAAAGAATATGAGTTATAGAGGAAAAAAGTTCTCTTTAGTATTAATGCGGCAATTATTTCCGGTGTTTTAGGAAAAAGTTGCCGCATTAAATTATTATAGGGGGAATAGTTTTGAAATGGAGAAAATTATTCTAGAAAAAAACATAAGTTAGAAAAAAATAAAATTTGGCATAAAAATTGCTATATAAAAGGGTGGTGGAAATATGAAACTAAAAAAAAGTAATTTGTTATTAATTCTGTCGTTAATAATTTTTAATTTAAGAATTTTAGGGATGGAAACTAGGGAGAGTGATAGGAGTAATAAGGAATTTATAACTATAGGGACAGCTCCCATTAGTGGACTTTTTTATCCAATAGGTCTTAGTTTTTCAAGATTTATAAAGGAAGCTGGGTATAATTGTTCAGTTAGATCAACAGGAGGATCTGGGGATAATATTGACTTAATTTTAAGTGATAAAGTTGAAATTGCAATAGCAATGTCAGATTCTGTTGTTCAAGCGTATAATGGAGTTGGAGCATATGAAAATAAAGGACCGGCTAAGAATTTAAGATGCATCATGGGACTTCATTATAATTATGTTCAAATAATAACTAGAGGGAATTCAAATATTAATAAATTTGAAGATTTAAAAGGAAAAAAAGTAGGATTAGGTGTTTATAATTCAGGGGTAGAATTAAATGCGAGGTTAATTTATGGGGTTCACAAAATGGAGTATTCTGATACGAAAGTGGTTTATGCTTCTCCAGGAGAGTTAGTGGAACAACTTAAAAAGGGAGTTTTAGATGCGATATTTTTAACAAATGGTGTTCCTAATCCAGTGATAACTAATTTACAGAAAAATATAAATATTTCTTTTGTTTCTATAGAAGAGAGTAAGATAAAAAAATTAGTTGCTAAATATCCATTTTTTCATAAGGAAATTATAGATAAAGATATTTATAATTTACACAAAGATGTATATACAGTTGGGGTTAAGGATATAGTTATATGTGATGAGAAATTATCAGATAAAGTAGTATATGATATAACTAAAAGTATTTTGGAGAATTTAGAAGATTTAAAAGCAGAAAATGAAGTTATCAGAAGAAATGTATTTTTAGAAAGTTCTTTAGAAAATATTAAAATTCCATTTCATAATGGGGCGATTAAATATTACAAAGAAAAAGGTATTTTAAAAAGAAAAATAGAGTAGGAGAGTGATTTTATGTTGAATGTTAAAATTGATATGTTTCAAACGTTAGGGGTTACAGTATTATTAATATGGATAGGAAATTATTTGAGAAGTAAATTTGGAGTTTTAAAGAAATATTGTATTCCTGCTTCAGTTGTAGGTGGACTATTATTTGCGTTAGTTGCTTTAGGGTTACATAATTTTGAAATAGTTCAATTTACATTTGATAAAGGTGTTATTAATAAGTTTTTCTATTGTGTTTTCTTTGCAGCAGCAGGAGCAGCAGTAGGATTAAAATTATTAAAAAAAGGTGGAAAATTAATAATAATTTTTACAATATTAGTAGCAATATTAGAAACATTACAAAATTTCTTGGCTATAGGAGTTGGGAAAATATTTAATATTAATCCATTAATAGCTTTAATGACAGGATCTACACCAATGACAGGTGGGCATGGAAATGCAGCAGCTTTTGCACCAGTTGCAGAAGCGATGGGAGCTACAGGAGCTATGGAGGTTGCTTTAGCAGCAGCAACATTTGGACTTGTTGCAGGATGTATAGTAGGAGGACCATTAGGAAAAAGATTAGTAGAAAAACATAATCTTAAAGGGAAATTTTCTTCTGAAGAAATTGAAGAAATGGAAAAAGAGAGTCAACTTAAAAACTTTGTGGATCCTAAAAAATCAATGCTTGCAGTATGCTTAATGTTTATAGCAATAGGAATTGGATCAGTTTTCTTTAACTTATTTAAAACACTTGTTCCAGGAGTTAAATTACCAATTCATGTAATGTGTATGGTTGGTGGTTTATTAGTAAGAAACTTCTATGAAAAAATACATGGAGAAAGCCCAGATATATTTCAATCTGTTGATATAATTGGAGAAATATCTTTAGCGATGTTTATAACAATGTCAATTATGACAATGAAATTATGGCAATTAGCAGGATTAGCAATTCCTATGGTTGTTATGTTAGCTTGTCAAGTGTTACTTGCTTACTTATTTGTAACACAATTAACATTCAGATTCTTAGGTAAAAATTATGATGCAGCAATAATGTCTGTTGGTCATAATGGATTTGGACTTGGAGCAACACCAGTTGCAATGGCTACAATGAAAACAGTTTGTGATGAGTTTGGTTATTCTAAACTAGCATTCTTTGTTGTTCCTTTATTGGGAGGATTAATATGTAACTTAACAAATGCAGTTATAATAACATCTTTCCTAAATTTCTATAAGTAAACCCGTTTATTTATTATATATATATGAAAAACCGTCGACGTAAGTTGGCGGTTTTTTAATATTTATAATTATGCTATACTTATAATGGAAGTAAGAAATTTTTTGGGAGGGATTAATGAAAAATATAGGATTTTGCAAAACGGATATATTAGTACCTAAAAAAGATTTAGAAAAATGGAGTACAATTGCTTGTGATCAATTTACATCTAATATTAATTATTGGAAGGATGTTGAAAAAATAACAAAAGGTTATCCTTCAGCGTATAATATTATATTTCCAGAAGTTTATTTAGGAAGTATAGATTTTGCTAATAAAATAAACGATATTAATTTGAAGATGGAAGAATATTTAAAAAATGACATATTTAAAGAATATAAAAATTCAATGATATATGTAGAAAGAAAATTATTAGACGGGAGTATAAGGAAGGGAATGATAGGAGCTTTAGATTTAGAGGAATATGATTTTAACATAGGATCTAATTCTTTGATTAGAGCTACAGAAGGAACTGTTGTGGATAGATTACCTCCAAGAGTAAAGGTTAGAAAAAAAGCTTCTTTAGAGGTGCCGCACATATTAGTTTTAATAGATGATGAAAAAAAAGAAATAATAGAAAATTTTTCAAAAGAAAAGCAAGAATTGGAAAAGATATATTCTTTTGATTTAATGAAAAATGGAGGGCATATAGAAGGATTTTTATTAAAAGAAAAAGATATTAGAATAGTAGAAAATAAATTATTAAAATTAATAGAAAAAGAATATTTTGAAAAAAAATATAATTTACAAGGAGAGAAACCATTTTTATTTGCCATGGGAGATGGAAATCATTCTTTAGCAACAGCAAAAAAATGTTACGAAGATTTAAAAAAAGAAATAGGAGATGAGAAAGCTAAAAAAAGTTTGGCAAGATTTGCTTTAGTGGAAATCAATAATTTACATGATGATTCTTTAAAATTTCAAGGAATTCATAGACTTATTTTTGATGTTGATCAAGATCATTTTATAAAAAAATTAGAAGAATATTCTTTAGAAAATAGAAAAACTAATTATGAAACTCAAAATATAATATTGGTAAAAGAAAAGAAAAAAATTAAAATAGAAATAAAAAGTCCAAGACATAATTTAGCAGTTGGAAGTATTCAAATATTTTTAGATAAATATTTAAAAGAGTTTGGAGGGAAAATAGATTATATTCATGGAGAGAAAGAAATTTTGGAATTTTCAACAGATGGTAAATTAGGAATAATTTTAGAGAGTATAAAAAAATCACAATTATTTAAGACTATTTTATTAAATGGGGTTCTGCCTAGAAAAACATTTTCTATGGGAGAAGCTGAGGAAAAACGTTATTATTTAG
>Ga0193963_1001948_pt1 | contig 9941 bp, 7 predicted proteins | sample FB_6_MG_FD_140359 | JGI IMG/M metagenome (GOLD analysis project Ga0193963, IMG submission 140359) | Microbial mat bacterial communities from the Broadkill River, Lewes, Delaware, United States - FB_6_MG | ecosystem: Environmental > Aquatic > Freshwater > River > Microbial mats | place: USA...
ATCTAACGCATCCGGTTCGGGCGCCATGATATCTAATTCGATCGCGTCTAAATCATTTTCAGCATCAAGACTGACTTCTTCAGGAGTCTCAATGCTAGGCCGTTTCAATAAAGAATCGGCTTCTTTCAACTTGGCCAATACTTCATTATCAGCAACCAAACTTTGCCCTGCCGCAAGATAATCAAACATATTCAGAAGACTATCATGAGCCGCTAAAAGCGCTTCTGATAAAATTTCTGGATCAGCAAGCTGCTTAGCTTCAGTTTCTAAAATATGGCTGTACAAGCCATGTAACACCTCAGCTAATTCAGCAACTGGATGTATTTCAGCCCTCTCGGCACACTCAATAACTTGATTTAATTCATCATTTAACTGGCTCAATGCTGAATTATTATGGGTATCTAATATCCAATTTTTAACAATATCATCGGCATCAAGCAGTACATCAACACCTTGAGTTAATAGCTGCTCTAACTGCTGCGGATCAGGTAATTGAGAATCGACCTCATCGCGAGTGATCGGCATCAGAAGAAGCTGTTCAATCTCAGAAACTTTCAGTAAAAAGGCTTCTTCAGAGGGAATAGGCGCTGTTGGATTCGTTTCCAACTGCTCCATGCCTAATTCGATTAATGCCACACCTTCCGATAACAACTCGACGAAGCCAGGCGTATTTTTAATCTGGTAGGCACGTAATTCTTTGACCAGTTTTTCTAATGGGGAGGCCGCAAGGGCAATAGGGGTAATGCCCGCCATGTGCGCGCTACCCTTCAATGTATGCAAAGCTCTTTGCAATTGATCAGACAAAGGATTGCTATAATCGTCTTCTTTTGACAGCGCAATAAATTCATTCACGGCTTCTAAATGCGCTGCCACTTCTGAACGAAATATTTCTATTAGCGTTTCATCAAGTACATTTTCATCTTCAACGACTTCAACGGCTTCAACGGCTTCAACGGCTTCAGTTTGATTAAATAGACTTGTGAACTCTTCAACCGTTTCAGCTTTCGATAATGCATTAGCATACGCTATCAACGGTTCAATATTGAACCCAGCAGGTCGACGATTGCGGAAGTCTTCAATCAATGACGGTACTGTTTCAATAACGTAATCAATCAAGGCACAGCTGTTTTCTGATAGGCTAATGGTTTCATCAATTACGCGATTAAGCATGTTCTCTATCGACCAAGCCAGCTCGCCAATATCTTCGGCTTTTACCATACGACCACTGCCTTTTAAGGTATGGAAAGCACGGCGTACTGTTGATTGCGATTCAGTATCCTGATGATCTGAGCGATAGGTCGGCCAAAACTCGTGAAGGGTTTCGAGTACTTCTTCAGCTTCTTCTAAGAAAATCTCAATGATTTCATCATCAATCAAGTCGTCTTCTTCCGCGACTTCAGCAGTCACTTCAAGAACGACTTCTTCAAGTATTGGAATTTCAAGGTCTTCATTTGAGTCAACGTCTTGAAGTAGCGTTTCTACTTCAACCTCCGCTGAATCAGAGTTGATTTCAGGCTCTGATAACTCAATAACATCTTCAAGTAGTTCTGCTTCAATAAGATCAGGATCGAGGGTGTCAGCATTTAAAACTTCTGCGGCTAGCGCTTCTGCGGTGACTTCTTCAACCTCAAGAACATCTATTTCCTGCTCTTCTACTTCCGGGTCTTCTATTTCTATAACATCGATATTATCAATAGAATCTATTTCTACAGCAGCTGCCTCGACAGACTCTGCATTAGCAGCGTCTTGACCAGGCAAATTACCCAGCGCTAATTCAGCACGCTGCAATAAATTTTCATCCGCTTGCATCGGGCTATTTGAATAGCGCTCAATATAATACTCAACACTCGTGAGGATATCGGCAAAATTATCCATCACGCTCCACTGAGCTTTTAAACCTTCAGTGATTAACTGCTGCTCAACAAAATCTGCCGCACGTTGCAGTATTTTCGCAACACGAGGCAAAGGAATCATATTGATTGATCCTTCGATGGATCTAAGCCAGCCAGGTGCTTCTTCTAATTCGTTGGCATCCCATTGCTTAGCAATAAATTCAACAATCGAATCTTTTACTTGCTCTAAAACATTGCGAGCTTCTTGCAATACCGCTTGCTGGGCACTGCTAACAGAAGCATCTTCTGGGCGAGTCTCGACTAATGTCCCTTCTCGCTTCATTCCAGCCAATGTCGCTTCAACGTAAAGTAACGCGCCAGCAATATCCATCAGGTCGGAATCAGTAACAGCGCCTTGATCTAATAGTTGCGCAGCTATACTTTGCTGTTCTTGCAGCACACGCCTTGGCATACCAAGACCCAGCATGCCCATCGTATCGGCAATTTGCTTAAACGACGGCAATAAATTCTTCAGTGCATCATCACGCGATTCATCACCACGCATGAGTAAATCGAAATGGTCTTTAAGACCCCCTATTTCTTCAATCAACGCACCCACAACACTGCCGACCGTTTCTTTATCTGGGCCAGATAGCGCATCTTGCTGGGATTTTATTTCTTGTTCATTAGGCAGGGCTGATGCCAAGTTAAAGCGTGCTTTAACTTGCGCTATTGCGCCAGTATCGATGGGTGATTTAGCAATGTAATATAATAAGTTCTTCAATAACTCATTAGGTACAGGAGTATTTAATACCTCGATACCTTCGTCTTCAATCAGCTTGAGCTGAGCATCCAATTGACGCAATAAAGGCTTGGTACTTTTAGGAATCGTAGATTCCGCCTTTAAATATTCGATGAACGCTAAAGCTGGCAGCCATACTAAACCTTGCGGTGTATTACCGAGGGTTTTTTCAAGGCGTGAAAATACCTTGTGCAAATAATCGATGGCTAACGACTCTTGCTCGCCACGCAATACATGCAAAATAGCAGCTTGCAGCATTTGACGAAGTTTTTTAAGCCAAGGAGAAAAACCAGGGTCATTAAACTTTGCTAGTTGCTTATCTGTTAATGCCGCAGGTGTCTCAATATTAGGAGAGAATAACGCGGTTTCAGACATGAGGCTTTCGCCACGTGCTGCGCGTAATTCGTTTAATATGGGCAATAAAACAACAGGAAGGTCTCGTCGACCCACTTTAACGTGCTCTAAATATCCAGGAAGCTGCAAAATAGCCTGCATTAATACTTCAAGGGCATCTTGCTCGTTAGCCATATCACCTTCAGCTAATACCTTAGCTAAAGCTTCCATTTCTTCTGCTAACAAAGCAGCACCGTAAAACTCAACGATTTGCAACGTGCCATGCACTTGATGCAAATAGCTCAAACAAAATTTGAGACGAGTTCTATCCTGCGTATTTTCCACGTAAGCTTCTAGAGCTTGTTGCGCCTGCTGAAGGGTTTCTTCGATCTCGCCTTTAACCCACTCCAGAGCGATGTAGTCATGGCTCATCGCCTAGCGGTCTCCTATTGGTATATTATTATCACGTCTAACATATACCGATAATTTATTATTATCGATTTGAATTAAATTCGGATGTTGCCAATCAACCATCTCACCCAGTCCTGTAACCAAAATACCACCTGGAGCTAAGCGTTCTGCGAGCGCATTCAATATTTCTCTGCGACGCCAGCGACGAAAATAAATCAATAAGTTCTGACAATAGATAACGCTCAACCCTTCTATAGGGAAGGCGTCTAAATTCAATGCATTCACTTGTGTGAAGCATGTTCGATCACGTAAAAAAGACATGATCTGATATTCGTTATTTCCAATCTCGTTACAATACTGCTGGCGATAAGAAACGGGTAACGTTTCTAGCTTGCGAATAGGGTATATGCCCTGCCTCGCTTTGCGCAGCACTACTGTCGATAAATCTGTTCCCGTTACAGAGAACTGAACCCCTAACGGAGTTAAGCATTGCTCTGCTAACATGGCTAAGCTATAAACCTCTTCACCAGAGGAGCAACCCATACTCAAAATATCAATGGATTGATTTTTAGTTTGGGTCTTCGCCAAGTCCAGCAAATAATCTTTTACGAACATCATGGCATCAGGGTCACGAAAAAATCGAGTCTCCTGAACCGTTAGCCGATCAGCTAGGGTTGTCCATTCAATCGCTCCACCGGAGCCACTCGTCACTCGTTGATAATAATCTTCATAATCATCGCAGCCTAGCTCACGCATTCGAATGCCTAAACTGGTTTGTAAAAATGATTTCCGATGTGGCGATAGGCACATACCAGTACGCTCTTCGAGCAGATTTTGCCAACGCAAAAACTGCCCTTCTTCCATATCCGGCATCATACCGAAACTGGAGCGCTTACTCGTAAAAAGATCAGACGGATTGCTCATTTAAACTTCAACCTACAGAGTTTGTTCACTCTCTGGAAGCTTAAAGCCTGCTACCGACTCACGTAACTTGTTCGCCATGTCTGCAAGGTTACCAATCGACTTAGCGGTTGCTGTAGTACCTGCAGAAGTCTGCGATGTAATTTCTTGAATAACGTTCATCGTATTCGAAATATGACCCGCAGAAGATGCTTGCTGACGTGCCGCGTTGGAGATGTTCTGAATCAAGTCAGCCAAGTTTTTCGATACATTTTCGATTTCTTCCAGTGCAACACCGGCGTCTTGTGCAAGGCGTGCGCCTCGTACTACTTCCGACGTTGTGGTTTCCATCGAGATAACCGCTTCGTTGGTATCGTTCTGAATCGTTTTCACCAGCGCTTCAATCTGCTTGGTTGCCGCGGCAGAACGCTCTGCTAGTCGCTGTACTTCATCGGCAACAACCGCGAAGCCTCGACCTGCATCACCGGCCATGGAGGCCTGAATTGCAGCGTTTAACGATAGAATGTTTGTTTGGTCAGCAATATCGGTAATCAAGGATACGATATCCCCAATTTCCTGCGAAGATTCACCTAGACGTTTAATACGCTTAGATGTTTCTTGAATCTGTTCACGAATGTTATCCATGCCGTGAATCGTTGCCTGTACCACTTCAGCACCTTTGTTGGCGATCGCAACCGATCGCTCTGCTACCGCAGATGATTCAGAGGCATTTGCCGATACTTGGTCAATAGACACAGCCATCTCGTTAATGGCCGCAGAAGCCCCAGCAATTTCTTGTGCTTGGTGCTCAGATGCTTCAGCAAGATGCATCGCCGTTGCTTGCGTTTCTTGCGCAGCAGAAGATACCTGCACTGCTGTTTCGTTAATCGCAAATACCAGCGAGCGCATCTGATCGATTGCGTAGTTAATGGAGTCAGCAATCGCACCCGTAAAGTCTTCCGTTACCGTTGCCTGAGTGGTCAAATCACCATCGGCCAAATCGGCAATTTCATCAAGTAGACGTAAAATAGCGATTTGGTTCTGCTCGTTCTTATCCGCTGTTTCAGATAAATCTTTGCGAGTATCTTGGTAAGAAACAACACCCAAACCAACAATACCGACTACCGCCATCAAAGCTGATAAATAAGCAATTAATTGTAAGAAGCTTAGGTTTTCAGTATTTGTCTGAAAGCCTTGAGTCAAAGTAGATGTTTCGTTAAGCAGTACCTGAGAATCAGCAAAAATCGCATCGGATGCTTCACGTACTTGGAATAGTTCAGGAGAGGTTTCTAGAATTTCATCAACCGAACCGGATACGAACTCAAACAATTCAGCAATTTCTGCGAGTGCAAATACAGCCTCTTCATCAGCAACCTTACTTAGGTTCATTGCCACGTTACCTTCGATCATACCGTTAAGTACGCGACCGAAAAGAGAAGCATCTCGTCCGAAAGCATCAGCCGCCATTACCGCATCTTCACCACCGCCCAATACTTTGTTAACCGATCGTACAATACGTTCTGCTAACCAAGATTGACGCTGTGCTACCGCGACCTGGTCAGCAGGTGCGCCACTTTCCAGTAGAATTTCAACAATCTCATCGTATTCAACCTGCAACTGAGGAATTGTTTCAGCTAAGGTTGCAGCAACTTCGTGCAAAGAAAGAATGATATCTTGGGTTTGTACAATTTGGTCGGTATTGGTTTTTACTTTATTCCATAGCCCTTGTACGTCGGTCATGGCCGCCATTTCAGCAGGTGGCAAACCGGTTCTAGGATCACCCGTGCTCAAATACCCCCAGCGCGTTTCGAAATTATCACGAGCCTTACGCAACAATGCGAAAGCTTCGGCTTTACCACCGGCGGCTTCCACGGCGTTTTTTGCCAATTCCTGCGAGAGCACTCGAAGCTCACCAGCGTGGTTAATATATTCTTTATCCTGGTTCGCTTTGGTGTTCACGAAAACGGTTACACCCAAAAACGCTAAGATTGAAACAATCAGTAACACAATAAAGAAACCCGACTTCGGGTTTCCAAATACCGTGGACCAAACGCTTCCTGTTGCTTTGCTCATTCCAAATTCTCCGTACTATTTTGCACGTTTATTTTTCTTGTTAATGCGATTAAAAACATCGTCGCAATAATTTTGTCTTAAACAGCCACTTGCAGAAATTCATCCGCCTCAGCAAGGTGGGTAAAACTAAAAATGGGCCAATTAGCCCCATCTCGTTCAAAACCACCTCGAACATAAGGCGCATAATTCGCCTCGACATACATCTGATTACTCATAAGATGGCTAGGAAACTGCTGCATACCTAATACCGCATCTACCAGTAAACCGTTCTGCTGGTCACCCTGACCAATAACAAGAACTCGACGTGTTCGCCAACTGGCCTTAGAAGGCACCGCTAGCAAACCCGCTAAATCTAAAATAGGCACCAAACGGCCACGAATATTCGATACACCAAGCATCCAATTTCGCACACCAGGCACCTTGGTCACACGCGGGGTTTGTAAGATTTCTCCTACCTCTCCCATTGGCGCAACAAATTTTTGCCCTGCCAGCATGAAACCAATGCCACGCCAATAAGTTACCGCTTCAGTTTTCTGCGGTAATTCATTCGCGTTATTACGGCTTTTTTTAGCTATCTCAACTAACAGAGCAAATGGAGACATACTCTATCCTGCCATAACCGAGGCAATTTCTTCCATCAATCGTGCAGAAGGTACTGGCTTAACCAAATAACCGCTGGCGCCTTGGCGCTTACCCCAAACTCGATCGGTTTCTTGATCTTTAGTGGTAACAATAATAACTGGGATATGTTGAGTTTCCGGATCCTTGGTCAACTGTCGAGTTGCCTGAAAACCATTAAGGCCAGGCATTACGATATCCATCAAAACCACATCAGGCTTTTCTTGGCGAGCAAGCGCTACACCATCTGCACCATTTTCTGCGGTTAATACTTCATGGCCTTGCTGTTCAAGCATGGTTTTGAAGCTATGCGTTTCTGTTGGAGAATCGTCAACTACTAGTACGCGAGCCATTCTCAAATTACCTCTAATTTATAATTCTATATACTAACTATTTAACTAACTCGCTACTTCACAAAGTTACGAATTGCACCAAGCAACTCGTCCTTGCTAAAAGGTTTGGTTAAATACTGATCCGAACCTACAATACGACCTTTAGCTTTATCAAAAAGACCGTCTTTACTCGATAACATAATGACCGGAGTATCTTTAAACTTAGAATTATTTTTAATCAGCGCACAGGTCTGATAGCCGTCTAGACGAGGCATCATAATGTCCACAAAGATAATATTCGGGTGTGTATCGGCGATTTTTGCTAAAGCGTCAAAACCATCAGTTGCAGTTATTACTTCACAACCGACCTTTTTCAACAAGGTTTCGGCGGTACGACGAATAGTTTTACTATCGTCAATAACCATAACTTTCAGGTTATCAAAGTTATCGTCCATATAAGAGCCTTCAACCATCTACATTAATATTTTTTTTAGAATAGCGGCCAGTCATATGACTCGAGGGACGCTGCTTAGCACCTTTGTAACATACAACGATAGGCCTTAACAACGGCTTAAGGCAAAACTTAGAACTGGTTGGAACAATTAATTCCACTGCAAGAGTAGCAAGATAGGGTAAAATCAATTTTTACTTTCTATTTGAGTTTTTTGGAGCAAGCATGAGCATCAAAGTCGGCATCGTCATGGATCCCATAGAAGATATTAGTTTTCATAAAGACACCTCATTAGCCTTAATGTTTGCTGCCCAAGAAAAAGGCTGCGAGCTGTATTATATGGAACAGCAAGATCTTTCCATTCAGAACGGACAAGCCTTTGGCCGCATGGCTAAAATTACTGTCGCGATGAATCCAGACAGCTGGTTCGAAAAAGAACAGGCTATCGACTGCCCGCTGAGCGATTTACACATCATATTGATGCGCAAAGACCCTCCTTTTGATGGCGAGTTTATATACAGCACTTATATATTAGAGCGCGCAGCAAAAGAAGGCGTTCTTATTGCCAACAATCCGCAAAGCCTTCGTGATTGCAACGAGAAAGTATTTGCGACTGAATTTGCCGAATTAATGAGCCCAACCACGGTCACGCGCCGCCCAGACTTATTGAAAGCATTTCATGCAGAGCATGGCGATGTGATATTCAAACCGCTTGATGGCATGGGTGGCTCATCCATTTTTCGCTTAAAGAAAGACGATCCAAATGTGAGTGTCATTATTGAAACACTGACAGATCATGGCAAACAGCAGATTATGGCGCAGCGCTTTATTCCTGAGATCACCTCAGGTGATAAACGCATACTAATGATTGATGGCGAAGCTGTTCCATTCACTTTGGCACGCATCCCTGCCGATGGTGAAACACGTGGCAATCTAGCCGCTGGCGGTTCTGGTATCACAATGCCATTATCAGCCAAAGAAAAAGCCATTGCCGATCAAATTGGCCCAATCCTTAAAGAAAAAGGCCTGTATTTTGTTGGCCTAGATGTGATTGGCGATTATATTACAGAGATCAACGTTACTAGCCCAACCTGTGTACGTGAAATCAGTCGCGATTCTGGAATTGATGTCGCTAGTCAGTTAATCGACTGTTTACTACAGAAGGTGCGCTGTTAAACTACAGACCTAAGATTATCAACGTTCATTAAATACGAGACCGCCCATGAGTAGCTCCGCTACAGTTACCAGTGCTGACCGCTTAACCTTTACCGGTTTCTTGGCCGCGTTGCTGCATGCTGCGCTAATTCTGGGCATTAGCTTTACCACCACAGATTCTAGTCAAATATCATCGACTCTTGAAGTCACACTGGCGAGCTATAAAAGTAATGAAGCCCCCGAGAAAGCTGACTTTTTAGCGCAAGAAAATCAACAAGGTAGTGGCACCCTTGACGAAGCCAAAATGCTAACCACCGATGTGGATGCCGAATTTGATGCTAATAGCATTCAGCAAACATCGCCACAGCAACAGCAAGCCAGCGCACCAAAAGTAAAGCCTGAACAATCAGCGTTGATATCAACGACCAACAGCGCTCGCCTTAAAACACAAATTGCCCCAGAACAAGACGCCGCCGAAGCAAGCGATGTTCCAGACGGCCCGCAAAAATCATTATTAACACGCAGTCTTGAAATCGCCAGCTTAGAAGCCAAGCTAGACAATCAACGCCAAATCTATGCCAAAGCGCCCCGTATTCAACGCTTGACCGCAGCCTCTACACTCAAAGCCAACGACGCTTATTATGTGAATAGCTGGCGTCGTAAAATCGAGAATATGGGTCGCATTAACTACCCCCGCGAAGCCGAAAATTGCTTTAACCAATGCTCTTTACGCCTTATGGTCTCGATTAACCCTGATGGCACCATTAATAATTTGAAAGTATTGAAATCCTCTGGCAAAAAAGTCCTTGATGATGCAGCTATTCGTATTGTTCGACGCTCGGCTCCTTTTGCGCCTTTTACCGAAGAGATGAAGCGAGACATTGATCAGCTAGAGATTATTCGCACCTGGCAATTCAAAGGTAATCGCTATATGACGGAAGTAAACTAATGACAGCCTCTGATTCATTCAGCAGCTTAAAACACCATTTTTTAATCGCAATGCCTGCGCTAAAAGACTCTTCTTTTGAACACAG
>Ga0193963_1001951_pt1 | contig 9925 bp, 8 predicted proteins | sample FB_6_MG_FD_140359 | JGI IMG/M metagenome (GOLD analysis project Ga0193963, IMG submission 140359) | Microbial mat bacterial communities from the Broadkill River, Lewes, Delaware, United States - FB_6_MG | ecosystem: Environmental > Aquatic > Freshwater > River > Microbial mats | place: USA...
AAAGAAGTATAAATTCTATTTTCGTCATTTTTTAAAGCTAATTCTAATAATGGTTCTATATAAGTTGATTGAAGTTTAAAAGCTTCTCTATATTTTAGTAATAAAGGAATAATTTCATGTTCATCATATAGTTTATGTAAAACAACTTCATTAGTACTATATCCAGTTTTTGTTTTCTTTGATGGTGGTAGCTTTAATGTTTCAAATAAAATACTACCTAATTGCTTAGGAGAATTAATATTAAACTCCGTTCCTGCAGCTTCATAAATTCTTGTAATTAAACTTTGTATATTGTCATTGTTACTATGTTTTAACTCTTCAAGAACTTTAGTATCAACTTTTATTCCTTTTTCAAACATATTTGCTAATACATATATAAAATCAAACTCTACTTCTTTTGCTAAATCAAGGAGTTTTTTATTTTCTTCTTTATCAAACTCAATTAACTGTTTTTTATAAAGTTTTAAAGTCATTAATGCATCTTCACCTGCATATTCACAAGCTTTAGATACTTCAACATTAGAAAAGTTCTCACCTTTTTTTACAACATCTTTAAATGCAATCATTTTATGGTCAAAATATTTTTCTATTTGGAAATCAAGACCTACTCTTTGGCTTGTATTTAAAAGCCACGCTAAAATCATTGTATCTGCGTATAGTTTTAATTCTATATCTAAATTAAATTTTACTATCTCATAGTCATATTTGAAGTTTTGTAATACTAATTTATGATTGTTTAATTCATTAATAGCTCTTTTAGCTGCTTCAATAGAAATTTGTTCAGGTGCACCTAAATAAAAATGCGAAATTGGAGCATAATATGCTTTATCTTCTTCATAGGCAAAAGAAAAACCTACAATTTGAGCTTTTAAAGTATCTACATCTGTTGTTTCTGTATCAAAAGCTATAATAGTATCTTTTGGTATTTTGTTAATTACTTCGAATAATTCTTTTTCATCGTTTAAAAGTATATATTCAGTTTTTAAAACTTCTTTTGGTTTTGGCATTTCAGTTTTATAATTTAGTCCTTCTTTATTAACTCTATCAATTACTCTATTTAAACCAAATTCTAATAACGTATCAGAAATTTTTAAAATTGGGTTTTCAACAGGTAAATGGAATTCTTCTAAATTATCAATACAATGACAATCTTTTGATAAAGTTACAAGCTGTTTTGAAATATAAGCTAATTCTTTTCCTTCTGTTAAAAGTGTTTGCCATCTTTTCTTTTCAATATTTTCTAAATTTGCATAGATATTATCTAAGTCATTATATTGTTCTATTAAAGCTTGTGCCGTTTTAGCACCAACTCCTTTAACTCCTGGAACATTATCAGCACTATCACCTAATAGTGATTGATAATCAGTGAACTGTTTTGGATAAACACCATATTTATCAAAACATGTTTTTTCATCAATAACACTTTTTTTAATTGGGTCAAATAAATAAATGTCTTCTTCGATTAATTGGTATAAATCTTTATCGTGAGAAACAATTCTAACTTCTAAACCTTTTTCTTTTGCATCTTTTGCAATTGATGCAACAATATCATCAGCTTCAAAACCTGTTCTAATTGCAGTTTTAAAATCCATTCTTTCAATCCAATCAATTGCAATTGGAAGTTGTTTTAATAAATCTTCAGGAACATCAGGTCTATGTGATTTATATTCAGTATATATATCACTTCTAAATGTAGGTCCTTTTGCATCAAGAGCAAAAACAATATAATCTGTTTGAAAATCTTTTCCAACATTTGCTATAAAATTCATAAATCCTGTTAATAATCCTGTAGGAAAACCATCTTTTGATTTTAACGGTGGTAGTGCATAAAAACTTCTAAATAAAAAGCCAAAGGTATCAATAACTGTAATAGTTTTTTTCATAAAATTCTTCTTTCATATTCTTCTTTAAAGATTTTATAATATAATACATACACTTTAAACAAGGTTTGATAACCTAAGGAACAAATAAATGATTATTATCCCAGCAAGATTAAATTCAAGTAGATTTGCAAATAAAATATTAGTAGATATTTTAGGTTTGCCTATGGTTATAAAAACAGCAAAACAAGTAAGTTCATTAGACAAAGTTGTAATTGCTACAGATTCTCAAGAAGTGATTGATTTAGCGCAAGAGCATGGTTTTGATGCCGTAATGACTTCAAGTGAACACCAAAGTGGAACAGATAGAATAAATGAAGCAGTTAATAAACTAAATTTAGATGAAAACGAAATAATTGTAAATGTTCAAGCAGATGAGCCTTTTATTGAAAAAGAAGTTGTTCAAGCTGTAATAAATAGAGTTTCAAAAGTAAAAGAAAACAATGAAGATATAATGATTGTTTCATGTCATAAAGAAATAAGCTCTGAATTAGCTGATGATCCAAATCATGTAAAAGTTATACTTGATGAAAATTTAAATGCAATTTATTTCTCACGTGCAAAAGTGCCTTATCATAGAGACCATTATGAGAACTCAATTTATAATGGACACTTAGGTATTTATGGCTTTACAAAAAAATCATTAAATAAATTTTGTTCACTAAAACCATCAAAATTAGAAAATGTTGAAAAGCTTGAACAGCTTAGAGCTATTGATAATGGATACCATATTGCAATGGTTAAAGTAGAATCTAGGTCTTTTGGTATTGATACTCAAGAAGATTTAAACAATGCACTTAAAATTTTTAATAAATAATTTTTTTATTTCTATGTAGTAGTACATATAGACAATAAGTAATATTGAAGCTACTTTATGTAAAACTATAATAAAATTTAAGGTGAGAAATGCGTTTTAATGTATTAATAGCTGATATAAATTCTACTTATTTAGATGATTTTAAGAAGATTTCAAATAAAAAAATAGAAAACACTACTATTAGCTATTGTTCAAATTTTGAAGAAGTCATTGATAAAATTAAACATTTAAATATACTTTTTTTAAATATTGAAATAAACAATTATGAAGAGCTAATAAAAAAAAGTATAGAAAATAATATTTATGTAATACTTTTAATCAAAAATAATATAGATTTAATCAAAGAGTCAAATCATCTTGATTATTTGTATGCACCAATTAATATTAATAATTTTATATACAAAATCAATCATTACATAAGTATTTTAGAACAAGACCTACTCCTTAAACGTGAACAAGAAATATCAAGCTCGATTATTCACAATATTTCAAATCCTATCTTTTCAACTAATGGTAAAGAAGTGTTATTTGCGAATGATTATTTCTATAAATTAACTTCATGTAATACACTTGAAAATATAAATAAAAAATATAATGAAATTGGTGATATTTTTATTAAGCATGAAAAATGTTTTAGTAATGTAAACAACAATTGGTTAGAAAAATCTTCAAAAAACAACCTAAAAGTATGTATTGTAAATGAAAAAGAAGAAGATAGTTTTTTTAGACTACAAAAAATATCTTTAAATCATAATGACACAAATATCATATTATTAAACGACATTACTCATGAAATCAATCACAAAAAGAAATTATTTGAAGTTTTATATACAGATAATTTGACTAACTTGCCAAATAGAGCTAAATTAATAAAAGAATTACAAAAAGATAAAAGCATTAAACTAAGCTCAATTTGTATATTAGATATTAATTCATTTAAAGAAATAAATGATTTCTATGGTCACAAAGCAGGCGATTTAATTTTAAAAGAACTTAGTTATCTTATAAAAGAAGAGACTGATAAATTTGATAATTTAGAATTTTATAAATTTCCTTCAGATATTTATTGTATTACAAATGTTAAAAATGATAAAAATGAATTTCTAAAAGTTATAAAGAATATATTAGAGTTCTCATATAAAAAAGTTTTTAATTTTAATCAATATGAAATTGATATTAGATTAACAGCTGGTATATCTTTTTCAAATAAAAACAATAAATTAATAACTGCTGATATTGCGCTACAGACAGCGAAAAAAGACAATAAAGATTATGTAGTTTTTTATGATGAACTAGATAAGTTTCAAGAATATGAAAACAATATGCTATGGACAAAGAAATTAAAGTCTGCTTTCTTAAAAAACCATATTGAAGTATACTTTCAAGCCATAGTTAATAACAAAACTTTAAAAGTTGATAAGTATGAATGTCTAGTAAGACTTATAGAAGATGATGGTAAAATTATAGCTCCTTTTTTCTTTTTAGATATATCAAAAAAATCTAATCAATATACAAAGTTAACAAAAATTGTTATTGAGAAATCTTTTAAAAAATTCGATAACTTACCTTTTGAATTTTCAGTAAATATATCTTATGAAGATATTGAAGATCCAGATTTCTTAATTTTTATAAAAGAGATGTTACTCAAATATGATGTAGCCAAAAAGGTTGTCTTTGAAATATTAGAAGATGAAAATGTTAAAAACTATAATCTTTTAATTTCTTTTATTGATGAAATTAAAAACTTAGGTTGTAAGGTTGCTATTGATGATTTTGGTTCTGGATATTCAAATTTTGAACACTTATTAAAAATGAATGTTGATTATTTAAAAATTGATGCATCTATAATTAAGAATATTGCAACAGATGACAACTCTTATAAAATCACTAAAACGATTGTAGAATTTGCAAAAAGTTTAAAGTTATTAACAATTGCAGAGTATGTTGAGAATAAAGAAATATTTGCATTAACAAAAGAATTAGGGGTTGATTATTCTCAAGGTTATTATTTTTCAGCACCAATAGAAAACCCATCATTAATAGACTTTAAGGAGAGTGATTTAGATGAATAAAGAAATACTACAAAACATATCCGTTTTATATGTAGAAGATGAAATAGAAGTTAGAGAGTTTACATCAAAACTTTTATCATCTCTTGTTAAAAAAGTTCATTCTGCCGAAAATGGTTTAGAAGGACTTGACTTATTTAAACTAAATATTAATGAAATAGATTTAATTGTAACAGATATCAATATGCCTAAAATGGATGGACTTGAAATGTGTTCTTTAATAAGAGAGTTAAATAAAGACATTCCTATAGTAATTACAAGTGCACATAATGATCCAAGTTTTCTTAAAAAAGCTATAAATGTGGGCGTTAGTACTTATGCAATGAAACCAATAGATTTATATCAATTAGTTGAAAGCATGATTAAAGCTATTGAACCAATTTATTTAAAAAGAAAACTAGAAGAGATGAATATATCTTTAGAAACAAGAGTTGATAATGAAATACAAAAAATAAAATCTATATTAGACTCTCAAGATAATATTGTTTTATTATCAAATAAAACAACTATAAAAAATGTAAATAAGAGATTTTTAGAATTTTTTAATATTACTTCAATAGAAGAGTTTATAAATACCTCAAAAAATATATTTGATTATTTTATAGAAGATTATGGATTTATTTCTAAAAGTATCTTAAAAGATTATCCTTGTTACTATGAATATATTAAAAGTTTAAAAGAAGTTAATAGAATCGTAAAGATGAAAAACTTAAATGACGAAGAAAGAATATTTACAATAAATATAGATAATTATGATGATGTAAATGATTTTTATGTTTTATCTTTAACTGATGTTACAGAATTAAAAGAAAAATCTAATCTATTAGAATATCAAGCTTCACATGATAATTTAACTGGTTTATATAATAGAAATAAATTTAATTCTTTATTTGAAAAAGAAATAAGAAGAGGTATTAGATATGATAATGAATTATCATTAGTATTATTTGATATTGATTTCTTTAAAAAAGTTAATGATGAACATGGTCATCAAGCTGGTGATGAAGTATTAAAAGAAATAGCAAATATTGTAAGTAAAAGTGTAAGAGAGCATGATACAGTTGTTAGATGGGGTGGTGAAGAATTTTTGATACTACTTCCAGAAACTAACGCTGAAGGGTCTAGAGTTGTTGCAGAAAAAATCAGAAGTACTATTTATGAAAATTCATTAACAGCTTTAAACTTAAATGTTACGGCAAGTTTTGGGGTTTGTGCTATAAAAGAGGATGATACAGGAAGCAGTTTTATTTCAAGAACAGATGAAGCTTTATATGAAGCAAAAAGAACAGGAAGAAATAAAGTAGTAGTGAAATAATCATAACTACTTTTTTTAAATTTAGAAATTAAAATCTTCTCCAAGATAGTGTTCACGTACTTTTTTATCTTGTCTAATTTCATCGCTAGTTCCACTTGCAAGTAAAGCCCCTGCTTTCATAACATAAGCTCTATCACAAATTTCTAAAGTTTCTCTAACATTATGATCTGTAATTAAAACACCAATATTAATCTTTGTAAGTTGTGCAATAATTTCTTGAATATCTTTTACTGCAATTGGATCAACACCAGCAAAAGGTTCATCAAGAAGTAAAAACTTTGGATGAGAAACTAAAGCACGTGCTATTTCAGTTCTTCTTCTCTCACCTCCAGATAAAGAGACACCTTTTCTTTGACGTATTGGTTCAATATTAAATACTTCAAGTAATTCTTCAACTCTTTTGTGTTGTTCTGCTTTATCATCAGTTACAATTTGAGCTGCTAACATTAAATTATCTTCTACTGATAAATCTTTAAAAATAGAAGACTCTTGCGGTAAATATCCAATTCCGCTTAATGCTCTTTTATGTAAAGGCAAAGAAGTAATGTCTTTATCATCAAAAAATACTTGACCTGAAGTTGGTTTAACAAGACCACATACTGTATAAAAAGTAGTAGTTTTTCCAGCACCATTTGGTCCAAGTAACCCTACAATTTCACCTGAATTAACTTCTAGTGAAATTCCATGTAATATTTGAGTTTTCTTAATTGATTTTGTAATATCTGTAATTTTTAATTTATGCATTTATTTTATATTGCCTTTTATTTTCACATTTTTCTATTTCTATTAAAATTACATTATATCCATAATCTTCTAATAAATTTTGTAATTTTTCATCGCCCCATTCTACAAAATGAGTACCACTTTTTTCAAACTCTTCTAACATTCCTAAAGAAATGAACTCTTCTAAAGTTTTATTATAAATATCATAATGATAAATATCACCAGAATAAACACTTTGTAAAGAGAAAGTAGGAGATGTAACTAAATCATCTAATCCTAGTGATTTTACATAATTTTTAACAAGTGTAGTCTTGCCACTTGCTAAATCACCTCGCAAAATCACAATTACATCTTCATTTATAATTGTTTTAAGCTCATTCGTTAAAATATCAATTTCTTCTAATGCTAAATTATATTCTTTTACCAAAGTTCTTACCTATAATTGATTTGAAACTTTGATAATTTGTTCAAGTTTTTCTTTCGCTTTTCCATTTAGAATAGCTTCTTGTGCTATTTGTATACCATCTTGAAAATCTCTTGCTTTTTCATCAACAATTAATGCTGCTGCTGTATTTATTAAAACAATATCAAGTTTTGCACCTTCAATATTATTTGACAAAATATCTTTTGTAATATTTGCATTAGTTAAAGCATCTGCACCAATAATCTCTTCTTTTGGTGCAAGTTTTAATCCATAGTTTTCTGGATTTATCTCAAAGTCTTCTATTCTTCCATTAAATAAAGAAGTACCATAAGAAATATCAGAAATAGATATTTCATCCATTCCATCTTTTGATGAAACAATTATTGATCTTTTAGTATCTAACAAATCTAAAGCAGTTGCTATTTTATTTATATATGATTTGTCAAAAACACCAATTAATTGCTTTGAAACAGTAGCAGGGTTTGATAAAGGTCCTAAAATATTAAAAATTGTTCTATGTGGAATACTTTTTCTAATTGGCATAATATATTTCATAGCAGGATGATGATTTTGTGCAAACATAAAAGTAAATCCTGTTTCTTCAAGCATCTTTGCAGATTTTTTTAAAGATAAATCAAGTTTAATATTTAAAGCTTCAAGCATATCAGCACTTCCACTTTTACTAGTAATACTTCTATTACCATGCTTTGCAACATAACAATCACAAGCACTCAAAAGAATTGAAACTGTTGTTGATATATTAAAAGAGTTTGATTTATCTCCACCAGTTCCACAATTATCAATGATTTTTTCTTTTAAATCATAATGAATTGGTAAAGGAATTAAATGATCACGCATAGCGCTAGCAGCTCCTGCAATTTCAGCAGCTGTTTCACCTCTTTCATAAAGTTCGATTAAATACTCTCTTACTTCATCTTGTGGTAGCCTATTTTCAAAAATATCATCAAATTTCATTTTTGCTGTATTAAACATAATTTATCCTTCAATCTTTTCTACATATTCTGCCATTTTTGATTTAGGCGTTGATTTTACTGTTGGTATTTGTAAAACTTTAAATTTGTCACTTTTTTCAAGATATCTAATTTCTATAATATCCCCAAGTTTGACTTCTTTAGCTTTTTTAACACTTTGATTGTTGATAAATACAACTTTATGTTGTAACATATCTTCAGCAACTGCTCTTCTTTTAGTAATATTAACTGCATTTAAAAATTTATCTATTCTCATAATAAAGATTATAACAAAATTTAGTTAAAATATGCGCTTAAAATTAATGATAATCATAGGATAAATTCATGAGTAAAAAAGAAGTTAAAAAAGTAGTATTAGCTTATAGTGGTGGGCTTGATACTTCAGTTATTTTAAAATGGCTACAAGATGAATATAATGCAGAAGTAATTACATTTACAGCAGATTTAGGTCAAGGTGAAGAAGTTGAACCAGCAAGAGAAAAAGCACTTGCAATGGGTATTAAACCTGAAAATATTTTTATTTTAGATATTAGAGAAGAATTCGTAAAAGATTATGTTTTCCCAATGTTTAGAGCAAATGCTATTTATGAAGGTGAATATTTATTAGGTACTTCAATAGCACGTCCTTTAATTTCTAAAAAACAAATTGAAATTGCACATAAAATGGGTGCTGATGCAGTATCTCATGGAGCTACAGGAAAAGGAAATGATCAAGTAAGATTCGAGTTAGGTTACTTAGGTTTAGATTCTGAAATTACTGTAATTGCTCCTTGGAGAGAATGGGATTTAAATTCTAGAGAAAAATTACTTTCTTATGCAAGTGAACATGGAATTACAATTGATAAAAAGCACTTAGATGAAAATGGAAACCCAGCAGTTAGTCCATACTCAATGGATGCTAATCTTTTACATATTTCTTATGAAGGTTTAAGCTTAGAAGATCCAAATGCAGAACCAGAAGAAGCTATGTGGCTATGGTCAGTTTCTCCTGAAAATGCACCTGATAAAGCTGAATATATTACAATTGGATATAAAAACGGTGATCCAATTTCTATTAATGATGAAGAAATGTCACCAGCTACTATTTTAAAAACATTAAATGAATATGGGAATAAACACGGTATTGGAAGAATTGATATTGTTGAAAATAGATATGTTGGTATGAAAGCTCGTGGTTGTTATGAAACTCCAGGTGGAACTATCATGTTAAAAGGACATAGAGCAATTGAATCTATTACTCTTGATAGAGAAGCTGCACACTTAAAAGATGAATTAATGCCTAAATATGCAAAATTAATTTACCAAGGTTATTGGTTCTCACCTGAGAGAGAAATGCTTCAAGCTTCAATTGATGCAACTCAAAAAAATGTTGAAGGTACTGTAAAACTTAAACTTTATAAAGGTAATGTAACAGTTGTAGGAAGAGAATCTTCAAAATCATTATTCTCAGAAGCTCACTCAACTTTTGAAGAAGATGAAGTTTATAATCAAAAAGATGCAGAAGGGTTTATTAGACTTAATGCATTAAGATTCATTATTGCAGGGCAAACACAAAACAAAAAATAGTAGGAAAAACTATGATTTTAAAATTTAAAGAATTTTATCCCCAAATTGAATCAAGTGCTTGGATTGCTCCAAGTGCTGATGTAATTGGTCAAGTAAGTATTGGTGAAAACTCATCAGTATGGTTTCAATGTGTATTAAG
>Ga0193963_1001953_pt1 | contig 9920 bp, 8 predicted proteins | sample FB_6_MG_FD_140359 | JGI IMG/M metagenome (GOLD analysis project Ga0193963, IMG submission 140359) | Microbial mat bacterial communities from the Broadkill River, Lewes, Delaware, United States - FB_6_MG | ecosystem: Environmental > Aquatic > Freshwater > River > Microbial mats | place: USA...
AACTGTTTGAATTTACTATAATGCGTTTTATATCTTGCCCTCAAATTGTGATCAAAATAGGACAGAGAATTCATGTCCAAGGGGCCAAGAAGTCTGAAAATTAGGGAAAGACCAGAAAGCCGAATCAATGGCCTCCCCCAAATCCGTTATAATCAGAATTTTTTAACTATAGCTTACAGTGTGCTGTAATCACATGAGTTATCATTTACACATTCAGTGTTATGGCGTTACTCTTGTTTAAAGACGATTTTAATCTGATCCCAAGCCTTAGTCATCCGATGAAATGGGTTTTGTCTTAATTAATTTTTGAAATTGATATGCAATCAGCGAAGATTTCCGGTAATCGTATATTCTCCACCATTTCCCCGTGTGAAAAACGACGGAGAAGTTGCATCATTAAAAGGAAAAGGCCAACTCATTTGGGGCACAGGCAATCCCACATCACGGATTTGAAAATCGATAGCGTCACCTAACCCAACCCGACCACTATCAAAAAGAGAATTAAAAGAAATTGTAATTGTCACCGAGCTTCCCTGGGCCACGGCAAACCCGGGTCGAGACACTGTGTGGTGGCCTTGTGCAGTCAGGTCAAAATTTTCTGGTGGAATCCAATCTGAACCTTTGACCACAGTCAAGTTAAGCGTAAATGTAGGATTTTTTAATCGCAAACCCGCTTCCAGAATCGCACCAGCTGCAGCATCGTGCCGTCTTGTTTCCTCCAGGTGCTGCAACAGTGTTTCCGCCGACGCATGGGATGCTTCCACGGCAGAAGAAAATGAGAGAACATCTCGTGTGCTTGCCACAGCTATCGGCCCCGTTGTCACCGGTGCACCAAATCGGATCTCTTCACTGCTGACCGCATTTCCTGTTGCCGTACCGCCACTGGCTATTGTCATATCCCAGGGCACAGACCAGCTGGAAGATTTCAGATAAACCTGGTTACCATTATGAATGGCAACAATGGAGGTAATAAAACTATCCTGTCCCCGCGTCTCTGTCAGCGTGCCGTTACCAACGCTTAATGGCAAATCAAACGACGGCTGATCGCGAAAATTCACTGGCTGTGAACGTAGCGTATTGGTGATACTCGGCGGCACTGTTGCCCCTGCGGGTCTGGAATACCAGGGCGGCACAACATCCTGCACCGGACCGGTAGGTGAATCCTGAAATTGTGCATCGCGTGTGCGCGGCGCAGTGATTTGTCGTTCTGCAATAATATCGCCCGTTGGACTACCCCCGCGACGATAAACCGCAACGCGCTCTGATGACATCACTGTTTGCACCGGCCCAACCTGAATTGAAGTACCTGAGACCAACGTCACACCCGGTTTCAGCGCAACTGTCGCATTATATGTTACCATCGGTGCTGTTAATGTAATCTCACCACTGGTAGAGCCAGGAGCAGCAGTAACTGTTCCGGTGTGTTGCAATGCACCGCCTGTCACATCCAGCATGGCGGCAGAGGTCGATTCTGCACTTCCAGGTCGACCTCCGACCACCGGCCAATCAACCACATCAACCGTTAAACTGGCAGCAACTCTTCCTGCAGTTGGCCCCGCTTCAACACGTAATTCCAAGGTAACATCGCCCGCTGCCGGGCCTGTTGTTAAATTGGCCTGTCCATCATCACCACCTGTCAGGCTGGTGACGGTTCCCGATGTTACATGCCAGCGCAATCCACCAAAAGCAGCAGCGGAAGCTGCTGGGTTTGAACTAAAAGATAGCACTGCAGTTTCGGAAATCCCCATGCGGTTTGGCGTTCCTCCGGAAAGTGTCGCGGTAGGCGTGAGAATTCCGGTCACTCGATTTTCCCGAAGCACGGCCTCTTCCAGTTGCTCAAGGGACGCATTGCTGACTTGCCCATGGAATGCGCTGGGATCAAACCATATAGAGGCGCGCAATTGAATTCGGGAACCCGGTGGCACAATGGGTGTGCGACGACTTATCCGGCTATGCATGGATGCACACAATGAATAATAGGGCTGGTAAAGATTGGAACGACGAACCCCGCGTAACCCTCGATTTCTCGCAGCTGCATTCACAACACGATGATAAAAAACCTGACTATCCTCAGTCCATGCTACGGAGAAATCAGCGCTACGCTGACCTGCGCCCTGGGGCGTTCGTTGAATCGCTGGGGTTGCTGTTCGCTGTTGTAATACGTGCGTTGTCTCATGCGCCATTAGCGGTAAATCGAATTGACTTTGGTCGTTTGCCAGCCAAATATGATTTTTATGGGCAAACGCTTTTGCTGCTAAAGATTCAGTTGCATGATCCGCATCTGCATTTTGATGAACCCTTACATCGCTAAAATCCTGTTCAAATACAGTTTCAAGTTGGTTTTGTATATTTGAAACAAGAGGTAAACCACCCGTTTTATTCAGTGACGCATTATTCATGTTATTTTGATCAGATGTAGGTATACCTCCGTTGGCTTTGTTGCGTGCGGAACATTGAATTGTTTCATCACTATCTCCCAACGCATCCGTTGGTAGAATTAATGCCCCGCGCGGTGCAGATAAATCAATCGGCTCATTTAACGCAGAATCAATTTCTGATTCAATTTGCGAATTAAGAAAACGAGGTATGGAATCATTATTTTGTGAATCTGACGGTGACCCTGACTGCACACTATTTTGCGTTAGAAAGCGCGGAGTTCCGGGCGTGGAATTTTCCGGGGCGAGCACAGCTTGATCAGCACCTTGCTTTTTATGGGGCTCCCCTTTGGGCTCCTGTGTCGTCGTTATCTGACGCTGCATCCTGATTTCTCCCGAACAAGATAATCATCACGATTAAAACGATTACACTATCAATTTAGTACAACGTATCAGGGGAGTTATCCGGAGTCAATGCAATCTAAGCAATCTCTACAAATTCAGTGTCCCTTTGATACGCGTGCATGCTCTAAACCCATATGACCAATGATATAAGGTATGTTTGTCCCCAAAAACGCGTTGATGGTGCGCAATAGCAGCCAAAAAATTCCAATCGGCAGCAAGACGACCTGGATGACGAATAGGGCCACATATAGATATGATAGTTTAAGGAGATTAGATACCATATTCTCCATGTTTTGAATCATCTCTTTTAGGGCCGCTTTTAAATCGGAAGTTTTCTCACCCACAAAGTCGAACCCCTTTTTTACAGTTCCCAACACTCCATCTATTTCTGGCATGCGTATATCCTTTAGGTGCTCCATAACAGGAGAGCTCATGGCAAGCTCATCTTTGACTTTGCTAATTTTCGGCGAGAAATAATTGCCATTTAAGTAGGAGCTGATGATTGAGGAGATCGGCAGGCATAGACGAGCAACCGCAATCAAAACGATAGACTTTAAAAGTATCTCTCTTATCGTTTTCGTTTGTACGCTCTTCAAAATGGTAGCGATGACAAAGGCGATTAGGAAAATTGCAATCAGGGCGGGGGCAAATGCCACGCTTAGTTCATACACGATTTTCTGTATCCCAAGTGATACGATTGCTGTAACAAGTATATCTGATGCTCGCTCCGTCATGTCATCTAACGGATCAAGAGCTTGACCTGCCGCCAGCGACACGCCAAGGCCAGCCGGTTCTAACTGAATCTGAGATTCTTTTATGACGGAGACTGATGCGTTAACAACCCGACAAACGCTATAGGTGAGTGCAGCTTTCGTGATTGCTTCGGAGAAGTAGGTATCTGCCTTTTGATCGAGATACGGAAGCCTTAAGCCGGGAAATATGAATAGTGTCAAGGCTATGACTACGAGAATAATCGGCTTTGCTATAGCTGTATTGATTTCCACGTTATACCTTTTTCATCAACAGCCATCCACATATTATAGTATTGATATTAAAAATATGGAGACTATCTTGCTTTAAAAAATCAATTTATTAGAGAATATCCTGACTACCGCCTGAATGGCAAGGAAGAATTTTAACCCTTTGATGTTGTACTGTTATTTGTTGATCAATTTGTGATCTGGATCGAAAACCCGGAAGATAAAATCAAGGGTCTGGGGTGAAGACGACTTACGGAACAATGTCCTCTTTTCAGACAGTCTGGGTCTAAGACTTGTCAAGAGTGTCGGGATTCTATACATTTAATTCGCTTTTAAGAAGATGTGCCGAACCCGGCACACCACAAAACGCTGGAGATGGATCAGGCTTACTGCACGGCCCTTTCGGAAGCAACTGGTTCAGGAAAATTGAACTTTTTATCAAAGTTTTGGGGCTTAAACGCCCGGCACCGTGATTAAAACAAAATGGTAGAAAATTTACATCTTTCGAATTTATTCTGACTCTTTATATAATGGAAAAGGATTTTATTGTACCGACGCTCAATCTGGATCAGATGGATGAACGCTGCGCCATGATCCGCCATACCCCCGGATGATGGAGACAAAGATCAATTTTACCTTTGGCGGCATTAATACAAGCCTTAAACAATTTACAAATACTTTCAAAAAATATTAAACGAAAGAGAGAAAAACCATGAGCGATCAAACAAAATGTCAGGAGTTTTTAGATTTTATTAAACCACAGATTGGTCAACAAATCCATGTGGGCCCCTGGCTTGAGATTAACCAGAAACGAATTAATGATTTTGCTGAAGTTACCGGTGATGTACAATGGATTCATACGGATGTTCAGCGAGCCAAAGAAGAGTCTCCTTATAAATCAACAATTGCTCACGGATATTTGACATTGTCTTTATTGCCTTATTTAACCGAAAGCAATCATCCTGATTTTTTTCAGAAAAATTATCCCGGCATGAAGTATCGGGTAAACTATGGTCTTAACAAGCTTCGTTTTCCTTCTGCTGTTAAAGCTGGGGCCAAAATTCGGGCAAGAACGACAATTCATCAAGTAGAAGAGGTAAAGGGCGGTATACAGATCTGTTATCTTATTACCATTGATATTGAAGGTGGTGAAAAACCGGCTTGTGTTGTCGAATTCCTGGCACGCCTTTACCCTTAATTTTCAAATTGGTGCCTTAAGAGCCTGTTTAAAAATTAGGGGATCGAAGCGAAATCTCATTCTCATGTGATTGCAGCCGATTCATCTATGGTTAAACAGGCTCTTAAGCTCGCAACAGTGGCATATGCCCCTGTTGGAACTTTTAGATACCGCCTATCAAAGGCAGTGGATCGGACTCATGTAGTTCACTGTAATCATAGTTGATTTTAAAAAAACTCATTCCACATAATAGTTGATATGAATGTTGAATCCCAGAAACGACATTGACAATACCTGTCACGTTTTTTACAATAATAGACACTACCTGCAACTGACCCTGCGTGACAATTGATTTAAGTCAGTACCTCATCGTTTGGAAATTACATTTTGTAATCCTCACCTGTTTTTGAAGTTTTTAGACCAAATATTGCTTAATTTTCAAAGGAGGTGAACATATGGATAGAAATGATTTTTTATCAGCTTTTATGGCAGCGGAAAGTGAAATTAATCTTATCCTTGAAGATTTAACAAAACAGTTGCATCAGAGAATGGACGAATTATTCCAAGAACCAGACGAGAGGTGGGTTGAACGTATTTTAGCTTTTTCATTTAATAAGATACCGCCCCAAGAAGTTCAACCCATTGAAGCAAAACATCTTATAATTGCTAAGCAAGCAAAAAAGTTAATGTATTTGCATGGGTTAAATGCAAAGATACAATTAGAACAGATTGGTGATAGTAAAAAGAGGAGATGTCCAGGGCAAATGATTTACCAGATAAAAAACTCTCCAAAAAACAACAAATATTTAGAGTTAATTTTAAAAAACGATTCAAGCCCCTCTTCCGGCAAATAAACCATATCTGCCGGCCTTGTTGGTGTTGGCTTCATCCATAGCCCTGGCCTGAAACCTTTGACAATAAAGGTGTTGACTACGTTCGCAATTCTTTTCTGCCTGGGATCGGGGTTAGCATTTTACGAATATTATATCTTGGTTTGATTCGGGAGGTGGTCGAATTGACAACTTTGTCGATACTCCTCTAAGGCAATCGGCAATTCGCCATCCATCTGTATATTGGGAAAAATTGATCCACAATTAGAATAAAAAACAAATAATCATGTTCAGTCTTATCACAAACGGAATGTACAAGAAAAAGATATGGATAGCGAAAATGAAAAACCTATACTGAAATCAAGTAGATTCAAAATAGTCTATACCGGTATACTGCTTGGTTTTGTGTTTGTCTGTTTTTCCGGTTATCTTGGCCACAAATACATGGGTAAAACAAAAGCTCAAAGACTGCTTCATTTAAAGCAGTCCGTTCAGATGGCCAGAAATTCCATCGAACCGACGCTCATGGAATACCGCAGTCAGAACATCTCCATGGACAATGCCCTCAGGCAGATTCGAAGTCTCATCCGGCTCATGGTTTACGATGATCACATAGGTAAAAATTACATTTTCATGAGTTCCTATGACGGCATCATGCTTGTCCAGCCCTTTGAACCTGAAAAAGAAATGACTGATGTATGGGACCTGAAAGATTATTACGGGGCTTACATCATAAGGGATTTGGCAAAAACTGCAAAATCAAAGGACGGGCAGGGTTATGTATCGTATCATTATCAAAGGCCCGGTCAGACTGTCGCCCAGGAAAAAATATCTTTTGTCATAGGTATTCCGGAGTTAGGGTGTTATATCGGCACAGGGCAGTATATGGGAGACCTTCGCAAAGACCAGACAGCCTATATTACGAAAATCGCAGGCTTGACGCTTGTTCTCCTGATGCTTCTTTTTTTTCTGGTCCGGGCATCAACGAGAGAACTTCACACACAAAATACGATGTTGAAAAAGGCTGAGAGTGAGCTTTCTGCCATATTTGACAACACGTATCAGTTTATAGGAACTCTGTCTGTTGACGGAAAATTAACAAAAACGAATCGTTCCGCCTTGGATTTCATCAAACAGGACGAAGCTTCAGTAATCGGAAAGCCTTACTGGAATACGCCATGGTGGCAGGACGATGATATCAAAGCCCGTTTGAAAAAAGCTATTCACAATTGCGCTAAAGGTGAATTCTGCCGTTTTGACGCCACCCACACCCGACCGAACCGGAATATACATTTTATAGATTTCAGTCTCACGCCTATTTTCGATGAAACAGGAAATGTCACTTTCCTTTTGGCGGAAGGCCGGGATATGACAGAACTGGTAAAGGCTGAAAAAGAGAAAAAGAAGCTGGAAGCGATGCTTCATCAGTCTCAGAAAATGGAAGCGATAGGCACACTGGCCGGAGGCATCGCTCATGATTTTAACAATATCCTGGGCGCTGTTCTGGGCTTTGCGGAACTGGTTAAAAGAAAACTTTCACCGGAACATCCTTCTATGAGAATGCAGGATCAGGTCATAAAAGCAGCACTCCGGGCAAGAGATCTTGTCCAGCAAATCCTGTTGTTCAGCAGGCAGCCTTCTGCTTCTGACCAAGAGATGAAACCGTTACAGCCTCAATTGGCAATTAAAGAGGCAATTAAGCTTTTACGATCAACAATTCCGGCAACTATCGAGATCAAACAGGACATACCAAATGGATTAGGGGCAATACTTGCAAATGCCACACAGATCCATCAGATCATCATAACCCTTTGCACCAATTCTTATCATGCCATGAGGGAAAAAGGCGGTGTAATCGGAATCTACCTTTCTGAAAAAAAGATCTTACAGAGTGAACATCTTTATTCTGAACTTACACTGGCCCCTGGCAACTACCTGCTTCTTAGAATCAATGACACCGGGCACGGCATGGATAAGGCAACTATAGAAAAGGTTTTTGACCCTTATTTTACCACAAAGGGAACAGGAGAGGGCACAGGACTTGGCCTGTCTGTTGTCCACGGCATCGTAAAAAATTGCGGCGGAGAAATAAGGATAGACAGTGAGCCGGGCCAGGGGACCGCTGTGCATATCTACTTTCCAAAGTTGAAAACAGACGATCACAATCCGGCAGATCATCGGGAAACAAGTCTTCAGACCGGTACGGAACGAATACTATTGGTGGATGATGACCTCGCAATTTTAGAGATGCTGAAAGAGTCAATGGAGAATCTCGGGTATCAGGTTACGGCGATTCAGGGCAGCCGGGAGGCTTTGGATGCATTCAGCAGCGCCCCCAATGATTACGACATGGTTATCACAGACATGACCATGCCCCATATGACCGGATTTGAATTATCCAAACAGATACTTGAAATAGACACGAACATTCCCATTGTGTTATGCACGGGATACAGTGAATTGATTACAAAAGAAAAGGCCAAGGCTATCGGGATCAAAGCGTTTATAACCAAGCCCTTCCTTCAGGAAGTTTTATCCAGGACTATCCGGGAAGTTTTTGACAGGCAATAATGGAACAAGTCATTTTTTTGTAAAACGCCCGTGCCCCCAATCGAAAATACAATAACAAACCCACCACGGTTACGATTAATTTTACAATTGGTATGAAACTGCCCAAAGTGGTTGCTGTTAAAACGGTATTGCCAACCCGATATTTATAACTTATCTTGCAGGCATTTGAATAACAGCCATGGACTGACCTGATTTTTCACCGTGGTTGAGCCCCCAACGAAAATTGAAAGATCTGTGTGGGTTACACATGCTTTCTTATACAACCCATGGATGACCATACATGAACAACTCCGCTATTCTTTTTATCCTGTCTGCTGCCGTGGGGGTCGCGATGATGGGGCTTGGTATCATCTGGCCCTTGATTCCGGTTTACGCTGTGGAACTGGGGGCTGGGGGATTTTTGGTCGGACTCATCGTTGCCAGCTTCAACATTTCCAGAACCCTTTTAAGCCCTCTCAGCGGCCCAATGTCGGATAAATGGGGCAGGAAACGGTTCATTTCATCCGGCCTGCTGATCTATGCGGTTCTCTCTGTTTTTTATGTGCTGCCGGAAAATGCGGAAACCCTGATCCTGATCAGGCTGCTTCACGGCACGGCCTCACTTCTGGTGGTACCTGTGGCCATGGCACTGACTGCGGACATCGCACCGCCACAAAAACTGGGGCTCTACATGGGGACATTGAATATGGCCATTATGTTTGGTCTCGGTTTCGGCCCGGCCATGGGTGGCATTATCCGGGACACCCTCGGGTTTAACACCGCTTTTTACATCATGGGCGGCCTGGCCCTTATCACATCTCTGATGGTGGCGATTTTCATCCCTGCGGACAAAGCCCATCTCAGCCATATAAAACGGCTCAGACCATACCCTATCAGAAAAATAATCGCTCACAGGACAGCCGCAGGAATCCTTATTATGCGTTTTTTTACCGCTTCCGGCCAGGGATCCGTTTACACCTTTCTGCCCATTTTGGCCATGAAGATCAATCTATCCAGTTCACAGGTCGGTATCATTTTGACCATGAATATCTTTTTGATTGCCTTTCTCCAGCGGATAAGCGGCAGGCTTGCCGACCGGACCAACCCCAAGCACCTGATCATTGCAGGCACCTTTGCCTCCGGCATAACTGTCCTGGGCATGCCCTTTGTTCACGGATTCATCCCGATTCTGATACTCAATATCCTCATGGGAATGGCCAACGGCATCTCTTTACCCGGCGGACTGGTCATCACCGGCCGGCTGGGACAGACCATGGGGATGGCATCCATTATGAGTCTCAACGACGCCGCCTGGGGGCTGGGGTTTATCGTCTCACCCATCCTTTCCGGACTCATCCTCGACTGGGTGGGCGTATCCTACGTCTTTATCGTCGGTAGCCTTTTAATCCTTTTGGGCGGCATTGCCGTGACCGTCTTTTTATGGAATTATGACAACTCGTTAAGCCCGATAAAAGGAACATAAGGCCCATGATCGGAATAAAACCTTCCAAAATATGATTTAGAATTTTCATTCGTATTCAAGGCGTGTCAATGTGAGCATATTGGAATATGTGTCCATTGACACAACTAAGAAGACGGATGA
>Ga0193963_1001956_pt1 | contig 9917 bp, 10 predicted proteins | sample FB_6_MG_FD_140359 | JGI IMG/M metagenome (GOLD analysis project Ga0193963, IMG submission 140359) | Microbial mat bacterial communities from the Broadkill River, Lewes, Delaware, United States - FB_6_MG | ecosystem: Environmental > Aquatic > Freshwater > River > Microbial mats | place: USA...
AGGGTGATCCGTTTCGCAGTTCTCGTGTAACGAAATCATACGAGGCTTCAATCCCTGGCCCGATAGCCAAAATAGCGACGAACATTGATGTAATACATGACAGCGGAGATTTGCATGACCAGTGGGAAAGACATGTTGAAGCACTTAAACGTGGAGTCCGTGATTCAATTGAAATTTCAGAAGAAATCAAAAGACTCATTGAGGTTTGGGACTAATAATCCATCTTTCTGAAACTATGTCATGTCAGTGTGTGATATAATATTCAATCCACGCAAGAAAGCCCGGTAGCTGAACTCGTAGACTACCGGGCTTTGAATTTATTTTTGAGTGGATCAAGACTACAGACGTTCCCTGTCAATCAAGCTGTTTTAATTTCTGTATTCTGGCTTATTTAAATCTGTGAAGTGTTCGCCGAATCTGTCTGAATGTTGTTGAATCTGATTGGAGAATTCACTCTTTTTTTTGTCCTTTTCTAATAGTTTTTGCAATACCCAATTTCCTGATGTGTTGTTCTGCGAATCCACAAAAAAAAAGACCTTGAAATTCCCTTGGCCTTTGCAGTCCTATCAATCCTGACAAGTTTATATTCAGGCACTATTGATATTGACCCGCTGTGTTTTGGGAACGATAAAGGCAAAATAAATATCAGCAAGATACAAAAAACCATCCCTAATATACAAATCAGAATTTAAAAGGTTTGCCATTTGAGAGGGAACTGGGGTTTCGCATACGTCTTCACCCTCGTAATATAATTCTACAGCTTCTTGTATATTTCCTATTGCTTCTTCCTGAGTATCGCCATGGGAGAAACATCCCGGCATATCAGGAGATGGTTACCTGATGCGATAGATTGAATATCCCGATAATGGACATGCAGGCACATAAGGATTTTCAATTTGCCAAAAATCCTTATTTTATATAGGTCTTGAATCGTTTCTGGTCTAGGTTGGATAATTGTTATTGCCGGAAAGGAAAGGGTATGATGACAAATTTTCCCGGACAACACTGAAGTATTTTGAAGGCGCCGCCCGTGTTCGGCTGGTGCAGGATTTAACAGCGAAATGCTTAATGGCTACATTGAAAATTTAAAAAACACTCGGCCAATCTTAGAATTTAAAGGAGTCAATTAGATGATCAACGTCAGTAAACCTGCCCAGGAACAGGTCAGGATGTACTTTGAAGGCAAAAAAACTGCGCCCGTCAGAATTTTTCTCAACAGCGCCGGATGCAGCGGACCAAGCCTTGCCATGGCTTTGGACGAAAAAAAAGATACAGATGCCGTATTTAGCTTTGATGATGTGGAATACATCATAGACAAGGATCTTCTGGAAAAGGCAGGCACTGTGGATATTGATTTCGCAGGAACCGGCTTTCGCCTTGAATCTGGCCTGACACCGGCAGGCGGATGTACGGGCTGCAGCGGTGGGACATGCGGCGGTTAATTGGAGGGTAAGTATGACTGACGAAGTCCACCTTCATCCCAAATTGGAAAGACAGATTACAGCAATGGAAAGCCGGGCCAACGCCCCATCAATTGCTGCCGGCCGTGCTCGAAAAATCATTGAGGCCATGATTGAAGGTCAGACATCCCAGGCATCCGGACTGTTCAGGGCGCGCTCGGATGCCCGGGTGAAAAATTCCTGGAAATATGATCTTGGGGCAGGATACCGTCTGATCTGCATTCGCACCAAACAGATCATTTACATCATGCATGTAGGGGATCACGAAAGCTGTGATGTCTGGCTGAATAAACATTCAAAAAAAAAGCCCCAGAATACTGAAATCAAGATGACCGCCTTTACCATTCGAGACACCTCGAAACCCTTTGATTTTCAAACAGTTCGGTCGCCGGACCGGGAGCCGGATTTTGACGATCAGCACCTGCCAACCATTCCCCAGGAATACCTAAGAAAAGTATTCTGCGGGCTTACTGGTTAATACGCTGAGTGTTAGCGGAACATCTATAATTTAAAAGCAACCCTTTTCAAAGGAGAACATTATGACCGAGGCAGTAAAACTTGATAAAGGAACAAAGGCAGCGTTTAAAGAAAAACTGATGGATAAACTGCCTAATGGTGTCAACCTCAATATGTGCCTGACATGCGGCGCATGTGCTTCCGGTTGCCCGGCAACCGGGCTTAGAGACATGGATCCGCGTAAATTTGTCAGGATGGTGGCTTTGGGCATGGACGAGGAAGTGACCATGCACCCATGGGTGTGGCTGTGCTCCCAGTGCCAGCGCTGTGTTTATGTCTGCCCGATGAATATAGACATCGCGGCAATGGTGTATCAGGCACGGCAGTTACGGCCCCGGGAAGAAAGACCCAAAGGCATTGTCGGCTCCTGTGATATGGCCTTTAGAAACACCAGCGGCAGTGCCATGGGCATTTCTGAAGAGGACTTTGAATGGGTGGTTGGGGACATTGTTGACGAAGTTCATGAAGACCAGCCGGGCTGGGAACATCTTGAAGCGCCGGTCAATAAAAAAGGGGCCCATTTCTTTGTAAGCCAGAATTCCCGTGAACCGGGTGTGGAGCCCGAGGAGATGGTTCCGCTGTGGAAAATTCTGGATATCGTCGGTGCAGACTGGACCTACGGCTCACGGGGCTGGGGTGGTGAAAATTATTGTATGTTCCTTGCAGATGATAAAAACTGGGAAAAAGTCACCAGAAACACCATTGAATCTGCCATGGACCTGGATTGTAAGGTGTATTTAAACACCGAATGCGGCCATTCCACGTTTTCCGTATGGAAGGGTCAACAAAGATTCAATATAGAGACCGACCTTGAGATTGCCCCCATGGTCCCCTATTATGCCAAATGGATAAGGGAAGGCAAACTGAAACCCAGTTCCGACTGGAACAAAGACTTGAAGGTCACATTTACGGTTCAAGACCCCTGTCAACAGGTTAGAAAAAGCTTTGGAGATCCCCTGGCCGAAGATTTGCGTTTTGTAGTCAAAGCCTGTGTTGGTGAAGAAAATTTCATTGACATGTCGCCAAACTATTCCAACAATTTTTGTTGCGGTGGTGGTGGTGGATACCTTCAGTCCGGGTATAATGAAGAGCGTCTAAAATACGGGGAGATCAAAAACGATCAAATTCTGGCCACCAATGCAGACTACTGCGTTACGCCGTGTCACAACTGTCACGATCAAATCCACAAACTTGCGGATCACTATGAAGGTAAGTATCATACCTTGCATTTATGGACACTGATTTGCCTTGCATTAGGCGTACTTGGTGAAGGCGAGCGGCAATACCTGGGTCCGGATCTGGCCGAAGTTAATATGCCTGAAACAGAAGAGTGATCAAAACGTTTCATGGCTTTTTAGCTTTTTTTTAAATCAAGAAAAAATCTTCGGGGGCAGGATATGATCCATGCCCTGCCCCCGTATTTCTATCGAAAATACCAATTCAATTTCACCTTTTCTATTTATATTTTCGCTTTGATTCACTCCCCTGCCCTCCTTATACTGAAACTTTTTAGCATAGATTCGTGTCCGTAAGAACTTGAGACTGGACATTGTATCTATGGCGGTAATAGAAATATTGAAGTCATAAAAAGGAGAGTGCAATGAGCGAAGATTATGCCCCCATGTGGAAAAGCCTTGGTATGGATTTAGATGCCCATGACGCATTGCTCGGCGTTCTGGAACAAGGATACAAGGACATTTATCTGGCCCAGAAAAATCGCCCCGAAGGCATGGGGTATTTTGATTTTGTCATGAGCGAGGTTCATGGATTGCGGATCAAGGAACTTTTGGACGAAAAAAAGCAGAACCGCAAGATCATCGGCAGCTATTGTGTGTTTGTCCCCGAAGAGATCGTTCTTGCCGGCGGTGCCACCCTGGTTGGTTTATGTTCCGGTGCGGACTTTGCCGTTGAAGACGTGGAAAAACATTTGCCCAGAAACACCTGTTCATTGATTAAGTCTTCCTTTGGCTTCAAGCTTGGCCGGGTCTGTCCCTACCTTGAAAGTGCGGACATGATTGTGGGAGAAAACACCTGTGACGGCAAGAAAAAAGCCTATGAAACCTTTGCCGGTATGGTGGACAATCTTTATGTCATGGACCTGCCCCAGGTTAAATCCGGCCAGGGGCGTGCCCTTCTCAAGGAAGAATATGAACGGTTCAAAAGAGCCGTGGAAGAATTGACCGGCAACAAAATCACAGAGGCGGCCCTTAAAGAGGCTATCAAGGTGGTCAATGCCAAACGAGCAGCACTGCATCGGCTGTCAATATTAAGAAAGGCTGAGCCTGCACCCATTTCAGGCCTTGACGCACTTTTGGCCAATCAGGTGTTCTTTTATGACAATCCCGCCCGGTTTACCGAATCCGTGAACAAAATATGTGACGAACTTGAGGTCCGCATCAAGGAGAACCAGGGCGTATTTCCTGCCAACACCCCTAGAATTCTTATCTCCGGCTGTCCCATGGCCGTACCAAACTGGAAACTGCCCTGGATTATTGAAACCAGCGGTGCTGTGATCGTAGGCGAAGAATCCTGCGTGGGCGAACGGGGCGCCCGGAATATGACCAATGATTCGGGGCAAAGCATGGAAGAATTGATGGAGGCCGTTACGGACCGGTATTTCAAGGTGGATTGCGCTATTTTTACACCCAACCAGGAAAGAAGCGACCATATTGTTGAAATGGCCAAAGCCTATGGTGCAGACGGTGTGATCCATTATGGTCTTCAGTTCTGTCAGCCTTATATTATGGAATCCATCCCCGTGGAAAATAAACTGGAAAGCTTAGGCATCCCATGTATGCGGATTGAAACCGATTACGGCATGGAGGACGCAGGGCAGCTTAAGACCCGGGTGGAAGCCTTCATAGAACAAGTATCTGATTAAGGAAAATAATGATCTGCGCAGGCATTGATATTGGATCCAGAAGCATTGAGTTGGTATTGGTTGAAAACAAAAAGGTTATTGAAACCCGCCAGACCGATACCGGGTTTGACCCCATTTCCCAGGCTAAAAAAGTGATGGAAGGGGTAAAATTTGATCAAATCATGGCCACAGGTTATGGACGCAACCTTTTTGAGGTGGCCTATGATGATGCATCAACGGTCACGGAAATAAAGGCCCATGCCGCAGGTGTCCGGCTTGAATTTCCTGAGGCCCTTGCCGTTTTGGACATTGGCGGCCAGGACAGTAAATCCATCCGGCTCAACGACCAGGGCCGGGTGGTGAAATTTGAAATGAATGACCGATGTGCGGCAGGTACGGGCAAATTTCTTGAAATCATGGCACATAATCTAGGATTTGCCCTGGATGAATTTGGTCCGGCCGCCCTGGCGGCCCAAAAGGATCTTCAAATCAACAGCATGTGCACCGTCTTTGCTGAGTCTGAAGTCACATCGCTCATTGCTAAAGGCCAGGACCGGCAGGAAATTGCCCGGGGCCTTCACTTAAGTGTGGTCAAGCGTGCTGTGGGCATGCTGAACCGCGTGGGGGCCCAAGGGCCCATTGTATTTTCCGGCGGGGTGGCACAAAACCCATGTATGGTGCAAATGGTGTCAGATGCCCTTGCAAAAGAGATTCTTGTCCCCGAACACCCCCAGATGATGGGCGCCTTGGGTGCAGCCATGATCATAGCTGCAAAATGATAATCCCACCTGTGATGGAACCGAATGCGGCATTTTTTTCTTTGAAGTTTCACGAATTTCGGCATCCGGTTCCAGGCAGGATAAAATCCTACCAAGCCACACACTGGCCCCAAAGAATACAACAGCGCCTGCAACGTTGAGATAGGGCATCAGTGGCCCTTCGCTTCCGGCGAGAACCAGCCCGGTTATCCAGATCATCACAGGTAAAGGTAAACTAAGATAAATTTTCTTTTCCTTAATCTTCTTTTCTACGGGGCGCTTTGTTTTTTCTATCTGAAAGCCCCAATCGCTTGTTAAATTACGTTCATATTTGATCGTGGGTTGAACCTGGGTGTTGACAGACCGGATCAGCCCATGGTTGTTATTCGGTAAATTCTTCTGGTTTAAAAACATTGATTGTTGCATACTTCGCCCCTCCCCTTGTTGTTAAAAATAAAATATAGTTGAAAAAAGTAAACACAAGACACAAAAAAACTTACCTGTATTCCCGGCAGCTCCAGATCACCCGCCCAAGTACCCGGACCTTTTCAAGGGCATGAACATCTAAATGAATGGGGGAAAAATCCTTATTGTCACTGCACAGAACCAAGGCATCCGGGTGTTTTTCCAGCCGTTTGACAAGAATGGTATCATCCACCCCCACGGCATAAATGGCACCGGCCATGATACGGGTCTGGGACTGATCAATTAAAACGGTATCCCCCTCCCGAATCAAAGGTTCCATGCTCTGACCGAACACCTCCATGGCCACCATGGCCGCAGCAGACCCTTTACGGGCAAGCCAGGAAGAGGGAAATGAAAGAAATTGTGAGATGTCCGGATCACATTCAAATGAACCTGTGCCTGCAGACAGGCGGGCGACAACCTTTGGAATCCGGCGAAAATCGCTCCCGTCATCGGTGTGTTTCTGATCATAGAAGACAGGACCTTTACCTGTATCCACCCAATCGGGGTTCACCCTGAAACGCCTGAACAGCTTGATAATCCAGTTATCAGGGATATGATTTTTATTTCTGGCATGGGTGATCCCCGATCTGTTGATACCAAGCTCCTTGGCCAGTTCCGCCTGGGACGAAATCCCGGTAGCGTTCATGATCCGGCTAATCAATATATCAACTTTATTTTCCGTCACACCTGCCATCCTTTTATAAAATTTTGTAAACGTTGTATTCTACATGCCATCGATGTTTAAAAAATGCAACATGTTTTTAATCATTTTTTGCGCGGGTTGAGATCACGTGAAACGAAGCAAAAAATTAACCGAAAACTTCTTTTATGCGTGCCCCGTCCTGCCAGACAGCATCCGTATCCCCATAGAGCTGCTCAAGGGCTTGGGCCACACGCGCCTGCATCTGCTCAAATTCATCCGGCCCCATATCCCGGGGCACATGGATGGGAGAACCAAATCGGATGATCACCCGGGAAAAGGGCTTGGGCACCATAAAACGGTCCCAGGAATTGAAAACCCACCGGTTCTGCCCGGAGGTAATGGTGGGCACAATAGGCAAATCCGCATACTGGGCAATACGGATTAACCCAGGTTTCACCGTACCGAACGGTCCCTGGGGGCCGTCCACGATATGGCCGACCTTGTAGCCCTTCCCGATCAGGCGTTTAATGGTTTCAAGGGCCTGCCCACCCCCACGGGATGAAGATCCCCTCACAGCCCGCCAGCCCATAATGGTCACAGCCCGGGCCGCCATTTCGCCGTCACGACTCTGGGAGATCATAATGGCAATGGGCTTCCGTGTTGAAAAAAATGTGATCCCCGGAAAAAATCGCTGATGCCATGAGGCATAAACCACCCCGCCCTCGGCCTTTAAAACATTCTGTTCATTGCCGGGATCAACAATTTTGATCCGGTAGGTGGCCGACAAAAGTCTGACAAGAAACAAGCCCGCATAGGGAAACAGATAATAGTACAGAAAACGCCTGAATTTCTTTTTCATAATTCCTCCAACGATTTCCATGACCAGAAATCGAAACAAAAAAGTAAAAAAATGGCATTTATTAACACGAAATATCCGCTCTGCCAAGTTTCCTGCAAAACGAATTTGAGTAGCCCGAATCCCCCAAAGGGCAAGTTTCATTTTTTTTTTACCCCATGCGCCGGTTATAATTAAATCCATATATAGAATGGCTGAAAACACATTAAAACACTTGCCTTTAGGTGTTTGTTTGTCTAAACTAAATTTTCAATTTTGTTCACACCCAAAATGACAAACGAATTAGATGAATCAGAATCACAATAAATTGATTGAGCAAATCAATAGCCTTGAAGATCAGCTAAAAAAGAAAACTTTTGACCTTGAAGAAAGAAAAAAAGAACTTCATTGCTTATATACAATTTCAAAAATAGCCGAAATAAAAAATCTTGACATTGATGTTCTGATGCAGCAGGTGGTAGACCTCATCCCCTTCGGTCTTCAGTATCCGGACATATCCGCCGCGACAGCAGTCGTATTGAATAAAACATATAAAAATCAGCCCCATGATCCCAGTCAATGGAACTTTTCTGCGCCAATAAAATCTTCGGGGAAAAAAATAGGGTCGTTGACCGTCTACCTGACCCGGAAACCTGACCACAACCCTCAAAGGCCGTTCCTCGAGGAAGAACAGGACCTGATCAATAGTGTTTGCGAACGAATCGGGAAAATCATCAAACGCATACAGATCACTGAACGACTCAAAGAGGTGGAGACCAGATACGACCTGCTTACTGAGCGCTCTTCCCAAGGTATCTGTATCCTCCAAAACAACCAATACCAGTTTATCAATGAAGCGTTTATTAAAATGACGGGGGTAAACAACCCCAAAGAGATAATCGGCAGGCCGTTCCATGACCTGGTATCAAAAGAGTTTCACGATCAATATCAGGCGCATCTGGAAATGGCGCTGAACGCTGGGCCCGGACCTTACACCATTGAGTACGAACTGCATTCAAAACAGGGAAATCGGATATGGGTGGAAGAGAATCAGACCGAAATCCCCTGGAACACCTCGCCGGCCCTGTTTTGCATCCTGCGGGATATAACCCGGGAAAAAGAAAAAGAGCTCCTGGTTAATCAGGAAAAAAAACGGTTGCAGCAGGAAAATATCCGGCTGAGATCCAGCATAAAAGACCGGTATCGGTTTCAGAATATCATCGGGATGAGCCAGCCAATGCAGCACGTATATGATCAAATACTGACAGCTGCCAACTCCGATGCCAATGTTTCCATCTACGGCGAGTCCGGAACAGGGAAAGAACTGGTTGCCAGAGCCATTCATGATTTGAGCCCCCGGGAAGCCGATACCTTTGTCACCATCAACTGCGGCGCCATTCCTGAACCGCTGATGGAAAGCGAATTTTTCGGTTATAAAAAAGGCGCATTTACCGGTGCTGTCTTTGACAAACACGGATACCTGGATCTGGCAGATACCGGCACCTTGTTTCTAGATGAAATCGGAGATCTGCCGGTAAGCATGCAGGTCAAATTGCTGCGGGCTATTGACGGCGGCGGGTACTATCCCATCGGCAGCCGCTCAAAACATACATCGGATTTCCGGATTGTTGCCGCCACCAACAAAAATTTGAAACAATTAGTCGGTCAGGGATTGATGCGGGAAGATTTTTATTACCGTATCCAGGTCATCCCCATCTTCCTGCCGCCTTTAAAAGATCGAAAAGAAGACATTCCGCTCCTGGTCGATCACTTTACCGGCATATACGCCAAAAACAGTCCTTTAAAAAAAATCCCCAACCATATTGCTGCACAGATTTTAAATCACGACTGGCCCGGAAATATCCGTGAACTGCAAAACGCCCTGTTACGTTTTTTTTCCACCGGCGAATTTGAAATTTTAAATATGACCGCCCCCCCCATCCAGTCTCACAATCTAAAGCGACCCGTTCCGCTTGGCGATAAAAACAATAACCTTTCGCATGCCATTGAAACAATTGAAAAAGAACAAATTATCAATGCGCTGCAATCGACGAACTGGCATCGTTCCTGTGCGGCGGCAAAACTTGGTATATCCCGAAGCACCCTGTTTCGCCGGATGAAGAAACATGGTTTAGAATTGAAACAAAACGTTCGATATTGACACAATCGCCACAAAACCACATAAATTCAGCTTGTTCCATAAAAAAACCCAGCTATTGTTTCAAAATTGACACGGTCGCCTGAATCAATCAGGCAACCGGATAACAATAAAAAAACCACATATTATTAAATCATTACAACAAAAAAAGAAGGCTTGGCATTGCTATTGCTATCAACCCTTCCCATTACGAATATGGAGGCTATATGAAAATTCTTA
>Ga0193963_1001957_pt1 | contig 9916 bp, 7 predicted proteins | sample FB_6_MG_FD_140359 | JGI IMG/M metagenome (GOLD analysis project Ga0193963, IMG submission 140359) | Microbial mat bacterial communities from the Broadkill River, Lewes, Delaware, United States - FB_6_MG | ecosystem: Environmental > Aquatic > Freshwater > River > Microbial mats | place: USA...
AGCTTTTATGTTGATACTTGGTCTATATAGAAAATTAGATATAGAAGAGAAAGTTTATAAATATATTGATTTAGTTGCAATAGGTACAGTTGCAGACATAGTACCTCTAGTTGAAGATAATAGGATTATAGTGAAAAATGGACTTAAATGTTTAGAGAAAACTAAATGGAGAGGATTAAAATTTTTATTGAGAAAACTCTATGAAAATAGTGGAACGAGAGAATATAATACTTATGATATAGGATTTAGGATAGCTCCAATATTTAATGCAGCTGGAAGATTAGAAGATGCAAAGAAAAGCGTAAAATTATTGATTAGTGAAGATAATAAAGAATGTGATGTTATTTCTTATGAATTGTTAAATAATAATAAAGAGAGAAAAGAAATACAAGAAAATATATTATCTAAGGTAGAATATGAAGTTGAAAATAAAAAAATATTTAAAAAAAGGGCTATAATAGTTGCGGGGGAGGGCTTTCATAGTGGTGTAATAGGAATAGTTGCTTCTAAAATAGTGGATAAATATTATAGGCCTACAGTAATATTAGATATAAAAAAAGAAGAGGGAATAGCAGTAGGATCATGCAGAAGTATAGAGGGATTTAATATTATTCAAGCTTTAAATTCTATGAGAGAGTTATTTTTAAAATATGGTGGTCATGCTGGTGCAGCAGGTCTTTCGATAGATGTTGCTAATATAGAAGAATTTAAAGTTAGATTAGATAAATATGTTAAAGAACATTTGGGGGATAAATTTTTATTGAAGCCGATAAAAATAGATAAAAAAATAGGAATGCATAAAATATCATATGATTTTTTAGATGAGTTATCTTTGCTAGAGCCTTTTGGATTTGGGAATTCTATGCCAATTTTTTCTCTTGAAAATTGTACTTATTCTAATTTAAGAAAAATAGGTAAAGAAAAAAATCATTTAATGTTTAATTTGTTAAAAAATAATATAGAAATAAAAAATTGTGTTTGGTTTAATGCTGAAGATATGTATAATTTTATAGGAGAAAGTTATACATTGAATATAGCTTTTAAATTAAAAATGGAAAGGTATAGAAGTAGATATCAATATAAAATATTTGTAGAAGATATAAAGAAATCTGTTGAAAAATCAGAATATGAAAATATAGAAGTAATTAAAAATATTGAAGTATATGATGTTAAATATCCTATAAAAACAGTTTTTTATACAAGAAAAGAAATAAGTGATAACTTAAATTTAGTTTATAATGAAGATAAAATTTATGTTACAGATAGAAAAATTACAGTTGGAGAATTAGATGAAGTAGTTTCTTATATTTTAACAAAAGCTAGAGAATATTTTGGTTATAATTTTAAAATTTCTCTAGAAAAAATTATAAGTACAGATGAAAATTTTAATGTTTATATAAAAATAGAAAGAGATTATAATTTTGAAACTTATAAATTAAAAGATGGAGAAATCTTTAGAGAAATAAAAAATTATTTATTAGGAGATTTAAATTATAATTTATTTCAAAAGAAAATATTAAGAGGGATTTTCAAGGATAATCAAAAAATATTGGGCGTTTATAAGCATAATAGAGGAATAGGGATATTAATAAAAACAATTTCGTTATATTATAGAAGTATAGGCAAAAAATGTCTTTTAGTTACTAAGAATAATTCTTATAAAAGAAAAGAGTTAGCGAACTACATAGATATTTCAAATGAAATAAAAGAAGGTTATAGTTTTTATATATATTTAGATGCTAAGGCAGAAAAATATTCTATGAATAGTTTGATATTAAGTAAAAAAGATATTAAAGTTTCAGGATTTGAAAATATATTTGATGAATATAAAGTTTTAGATAATGTTGAAATAATAGATGAAGAAGATTTAAAAACAAAGCAAGATATATGGTCAAAAAAATTATCAAGAAGAGAAAAAATTAACAGTTTAAATAAATTAAAAAATGGTAAAAAAATATATGCTACTGAAAATATAAAAGTATTATTTTAATAAAAAAACATAAATTTATGAGGGAACGACAAAAAAATGTTGATTTTATTCGTAAAAAGTGGTATTTTAAGAACATATGTTTTAAAAATAAAGCATAAGAAAGTAAAAAAAGGTTAAGGAGAGATTTTTATGAAAAGGGACACGGCGAGAAGAGCTGTAGGAAGCTATTTGAGATCCCATATGGATCTTTATTTATTAGCAGCTATTGTGGGGCTTTTATCAGGAATAGTAGCAGTGGCATATAGAATATGCCTAGATTTTACAAATAAGTATAGAAATTTTTATTATACTTATGCAAGGAATAATTTAAACTTTGAAACTATTGGAATATTGATTTTATTTGCTATAGTAACTTCTTTGATTTTGGGATTCATAATAGTTAAGTATCCCATGGTAAAAGGGAGTGGAATTCCTCAAGTAAAGGGAATAATAGCAAGACAAATGGATTTTAATTGGGCAAGAGAATTGGGAACTAAATTTTTTGGTGGAGTTGTTGCAATAGGAACAGGAATGTCAATGGGTAGAGAAGGTCCTTCTGTTCAACTTGGAGCTGAATTAGGAAGAGGAATCTTTGATATTTTTAAAAGAAAAGATTATGATAAAAAATATTTAGTGACTTGCGGGGCCAGTGCAGGATTAACTGCAGCTTTTGGAGCTCCATTTGCAGGGGTTGTTTTCGCCATAGAAGAAATTCATAAATTTATGTCACCACTTTTAATTACTTGTATTTTAATAGCTTCTGTATGTGCTGAATTTGTTACTAAATTCTTTTTTGGATTTGGGACAAGTTTTGATTTGAAGGATGTTACTACAATATATCAATTAAAATATTATTTTTTATTGTTGATTTTTGCAGTTATTGTAACTATTTTAGGTAAATTATTTTCTGATGGAATTGTTTATTTTCAAAAATTATATTCAAAAATAAAAATCCCTCCAATGATTAGACCAATAGTTGTAGTAATTACAAGTATTGTGTTAGGCTTATTTTGTATGGATGTTACTTCAGGAGGGCATGGATTAGCAGAAAAAATAATTCACGAGCCTTTTGCATATAAAACATTGATTATATTATTTATTTTAAAATTTGTATTTACATTAATGTGTTATGGTTCTGGTGCTCCAGGTGGAATATTTTTACCAATATTAGTTTTAGGGGCTTTAGTTGGAAAGTTTTTTGGAATGTTTGTAATAAATCATTTTCATGGTCTAACTTCAGGTTATGAAGTTTATTTTGTTATTTTAGGAATGGCAGCTTTTTTAACAGCTGTTGTTAAATCACCTCTAACAGGAACTATATTGATTCTAGAAATGACTGGTTCTTTTGCTCATTTCTTTCCTTTAGTAGTAACTTGTATGGCTACTTTCTTAATTTCAGAATTATTAGAAATGAAACCAATATATGATATTTTGCTTCTAAATATGTTACCAAAAACAAAATTCCAAGAAAGACGTTGTAAGAAAAAGGTGATTACAAGAATTGCCGTTGGACCAGATACAAGATTTGATAATAGATGTATCAAAGATATAAAATGGCCAGAAGGATGTTTGGTGGTTGCTTTAGAAAGAGGAGAAGAAGAAATTATTCCTAATGGAAATGATAAGGTTCAAAGTGGAGATATAGTTGTTATTTTAACAGATGAAGGAACAGCTAATAATATGACTTTGAAGTTAATGGAAATGGGAGAAAAAATAATTATAGATAGACAAAATTAAGTATAAAACAAAAAATAAATTTGACAAAATAATAAAATTCCAGTATAACTATCCTAAATAATTATACTGGAATTTTATTATTAGGAGGATTTATATGAGTAAAGAAAGATTAGTTGAAACGTTTTTTAAATATGTAGCAATTGATAGTGAAAGTTATTTAGAAAAAGATTTTGCCATGAAATTAGCCAAAGACTTTAAAGAACTAGGGTGTAGTGTTTATTTTGATGAGGCGGGGAAGAGTATTGGTGGAAATAGTGGAAATCTCTATTGTACTTTTGAAGGGAATAATAAAAAAGAACCAATAATGTTTTCAGCTCATATGGATACAGTAAAGCCAGGAATTGGAATAAAACCTATAATAAAAAATGGTAAAATTTTATCTTCTGGAGATACAATATTAGGGGCGGATGATAAGGCAGGAATAACTGTAATAATAGAACTTTTAAGAAGGATTAAAGAAGAGAAAATTGATTCTCCTACAATAGAATTTATTTTTACTGTTGCTGAAGAAATGGGATTGAAAGGAGCTTTAAGTTTAGATTATTCTCGGATAAATTCTAAGAGTGGAATAATTTTAGATGTTGGAGGAAAAGCAGGAAAAATAATAAATTCAGCTCCAGGACATGTAGTTTTAGAGGGAACTTTTATAGGGACAAGTTCTCATGCTGGTTCAAATCCAGAAGCAGGTAAAAGTTCTGTTAGAATGGCTTGCGAGGCTATTTCTAATATGAAACTTCAAAGAATAGATAAAGAAACAACAGCAAATATTTCGGGTATGTTTTCTGATTATGCAACTAATATAATTTCTGGAAAAACTAGAATATTAGGGGAAGTAAGGAGTTTAAATCCTAAAAAATTAAAAAAACAAATGGATCATATGTTGGAAAAAATAGAAAAAGCTTGTGAAAAATATAATGGAGAATTTAAAGGTGGTTTTAGTGAAACATATAAAAGCTATAAATATTCAGAAAAAGATGAATTTATAGAAAAATTAAAAATAGCTTGTGAAAATAAAGGGGTGTATCCAAAAATATGTGCTTCTGGTGGAGGAAGCGATGCAAATATTATGATAGAAAATGGAATTAAGGCAATTAATTTTTCTTGTGGGATGGAAAAAGCTCATAGTTTGGAAGAGGAAGTTTCTATTGAAGAGTTGGTAAAAGTTGTAAATATTTTAGTTGAATTTGTGAAAATAGCTTAAAGTATAATTTATATAATTTTAGAAAAAAACAGGATTAAAAGATAGAACGTCAAAAAAACAAAAAAAATTGTTGACAAAAAAGACGATAGGATGTATTCTATATCCAACAATTAATAAAAAAGGAGAAAATTATGTTAGTAAAAGGATTTAGTTTAATAAACATTATACATCATCACCATAGGTAGAGAGTTTGTAAATGACATTGTCATAGATACAGACTCATATTGAAATACAAATTTTGAGTCTGTATCTATGGTGGAATTAAATCTTAACATTTTTTCTTTAGGAAGAAAGCCACTTAGATATATTCTAAGTGGCTTTTTGTTTTATAAAAATTAATTAAAATTTAAAGGGGGAAAATTATGAAGAAATTATTAGCGATTATTATTATGGTTTTAGGGATAGGAACAATGAGTTTTGGAGCAGATAAATCTTTAGCTAAAATTAAAAAAGCGGGAAAGATGGTAGTTGGTTTAGATGCTACTTTTGCACCAATGGGATTTAGAGATGAAAATGGTGAAATAGTAGGATTTGATATTGATTTAGCAAAAGAGGTTGCAGGAAGATTAGGGATAAAAGCTGAATTTAAACCTTGTGAGTGGGATGGGATAATTTTTGATTTAAAAAGTAGAAAAATAGATATGGTTTGGAATGGGATGACAATAACACCTGAAAGAGAAAAACAAATTACTTTTTCTAAAGCGTACTTTGAAGATGGACAAATAATATTTTCAAAACGTGAAAATAAAGTAGATAAAGTAAATGAACTTGAAGGAAAAAAGGTAGGAGTACAACTTGGAGGGTCTGCAGATTTTGCAGTTCAAAAAAGTGAAGTTTTTGGAAGAATTCAAGAAGTTAAAAAGTATGCAACAAATGTAGAAGCTTTAATGGATTTAGAAGCTGGAAGATTAGATGCAGTTGTAGTTGATGCAGTTGCTGGGAAATATTACAATTCTAAAAAGAATAATTTAACTTATTCTTCAGAGTCTTTAACTAAAGAATATTATGGTGTGGGAATGAGAAACAAAGATAAAACATTTAGAGAAGCAATTAACAATACTTTAGATGAGATGAAAGCTGATGGAACTTTTAAAGTAATTTATGAAAAATGGTTTGGAAAAGAGGAGAATTAATTATGCAAAATGATATTTTATTTATACTAAAAGGTATGGGATTAACTGTTAATCTATACATTATGACTATGATTTTTTCTCTTCCTTTAGGAATTCTATTTTCTTTAGGGAGATTAAAAAATAAAGGAATAATTAATAATATAATTGTGGCTTACACATCTATTTTTAGGGGTACACCACTATTATTACAATTATTCTTTGTTTATTATGGTCTTCCTATAGTTGGAATTACTTTGTCAGCTTTTTCAGCAGCTACTCTTACATTTGTAGTAAATTATGCTGCTTATTATTGTGAAATTTTTAGAGGAAGTATATTAGGGATAGATAAAGGACAATATGAAGCAGCTCAAGTTTTAGGACTTAGTTACTGGCAAACAATGATTAGAATAATTATTCCTCAGTCTTTAATTACAGCTCTTCCACCATTATCAAATGAAGCAATAGCGTTAGTTAAAGATACTTCTTTAGTTTCAGCTATAGGAATGGCTGAAATTCTTAGAAATTCTAGAGAACTTGTAACAAGAGATTTTTCAATAATTCCATTTGCAATTTGTGGAGCTTTATATTTTTTAATGTCAGTTGTTATAATTTGGTTATTTAAAAAACTAGAAGAAAAGGTGATGATATAATGAGTTTTATTCAGGTGAAAAATTTACAGAAAAAATATAATGAAGACCAAGTTTTAAAAGGAATAGATTTAGAAATTCAGAAAGGAGAGGCTATTTCTATAATAGGTTCTTCAGGTGGTGGAAAGTCAACTTTTCTAAGATGTCTTATAGGGCTTGAAGATATAAATTATGGAGAAATAAAAATACCAGATAGAAAAAAAATGGGAATGGTTTTTCAGTCGTTTAATTTATTTCCTCACAAAACAGTGGCACATAATATAATGGAATCATTAATTGTTGTTGATAAAATGGAAAAAAAAGAAGCTAAAAAAATAGCACTTGAGTTATTAGATAGAGTAGGTTTGAAAGATAAAGCTAATGTTTATCCTAAAACTTTGTCAGGCGGTCAAAAACAAAGAGTTGCAATAGCTAGAGCTCTTGCAAGAAATCCAGAAGTGTTATTGTTTGACGAACCAACTTCAGCGTTAGATCCTGAAATGGTAAAGGAAGTTTTAAATGTTATAGAGAAATTAAGAGAAGAAAGTAATATTACAATGATTATAGTTAGTCATGAAATGAATTTTGTAAATAAAGTATCAGATAGGATAGTTGTTTTTGATGGAGGCTATATTAAAGAGATAAAAGAAAATAGGAGGAAGAAATGAAAAAAATAATAGCATTAATTATATTGATTTTAGGATTATACACGGTAAGTTTTTCTAAAGAAAATTCATTAGCTAGAGTTAAAAAAGAAGGAAAGTTTATAATTGGTTTAGATGATACTTTTGCACCAATGGGATTTAGAGATGAAAATGGTGAAATAGTAGGGTTTGATATTGATTTAGCAAAAGAAACAGCTAAAAGGATGGGAGTTAAAGTTGAATTTAAACCTTGTGAGTGGGATGGTATTTTATTTGAGCTTAATGGCGGGAAAATAGATATGGTTTGGAATGGAATGTCTATAACCCCAGCAAGAGAAAAACAAGCTTCCTTTTCAAAACCTTATTATCAAGGTGGGCAGGTTATTTTTACTAAAAAAGATAATAAAATATCAAAAGTTGATCAGTTAGCTGGGAAAGTTGTAGGATTGCAGCTTGGAAGTACAGGAGATTATGCTCTTCAAAATTCTTCAGTGTTTACGAAGGTGAAAAAAGTTAAGAAGTATGGAACTTTAGTAGAATCTTTAATGGATTTAGAGGCAGGAAGATTAGATGCAGTTATAGCAGCATCATCAGCAGGAGGATATTATAATTCTAAAAATAAAACATTAGCTATGTCTAGTGAAAGCTTATTAGAGGGAGATGGTTCTGGGGTTGCTTTTAGAAAAAAAGATGTATCTTTAAGAGAAGAGATAGATAGAATAATTGATGAAATGAAGAGAGATGGAACGTATAAAAAAATATCTGTTAAATGGTTTGGAGAATAATAACTTAATTAAAAATAAAAACATTGTGATATAATTAAATATATTACAATGTTTTTATTTTTATTAAAGGGAGGTTTTTATGAATGAAAAGAATAATCTATGGGCGTTAATACTAGGAGTATGTATTGTTATTGGTTTTTCATCTCTTGGCTATTTAGCAGGAAAATCAGCAGTAAAAATAAAGGAATATGAAAGAGTGGTCACAGTGAAAGGTTTATCACAAAAAGATTTTATGGCAGATACTGTATTGATGCCAGTAGAATATATTGTTAATTCCAATGATTTGAAAGATCTATATAATTCTCTTAAATATTCAGAGAATAAAGTTAAAGATTTTTTATTGAAAAATGGGATAGATGAGAAAGAAATTACAATTTCTAATATTGAAATAGAAGATAGAAGAAGATATTCTGATAGAGAAAAATTAGAATATAGATATCTAGGAACTCAAAAAATAACAGTATATACAAAAAAAGTAAATGAAGTAAATACTATAAAGAAAGAGTTACAAGAATTATTAAAAGAAGGAGTTTATTTGAGTGGAAATCAATATACAACTCCAATAGAATATATATTTACAGGTTTAAATCAAGTGAAGCCTAAAATGATAGAAGAGGCAACTAAAAATGCTAGATTAGTAGCAGAAAAATTTGCTAAAGATTCTAATAGTTCTGTTGGAAAAATTAAATCTGCAACTCAAGGACAATTTTCTATATATAGCAGGGATGCTGGAAACCCTCAAATAAAAAGAGTAAGGGTGGTAAGTACAGTGAAATATTATTTAGTAGATTAAAATAAAAGGGGAGAAATTTAAGAGAAATATGAAAATAAAAAAAATAAATAGATTAATAATTATGCTTATGTTTTTGTTTAATGGGTGCACTTCTCTTATGACTTATGTTGGAGAAAAAAGAATAGAGAACGGATTGCAGATATATAATTCAAAAGGTGTGACTTCTTATGGGGTTAAAAAATTAGCTAGTGGTCTTAAATATATACCTGATTCAGTAGCTGGAATAGAATGTTTTAATAAGCAATCGATTGAAATAGCTAAAGAAAAAGATAATATTTTAAAAAAGAAATATCCTTCCATTAACGATATAGAAAGATTAAAGGTATATATTGTTTTAAATGAAGAAGCTTCAAAAATAAACTATAAAGTTAAAAATTTAAAATTTGATTATAATGTTTATAGAAACTCTAGAAAAAAAATAAATAAAATATTTGAAAATTATGTAATTAGAGATAATAGAAATTCAATAAACTTACCAAGAAATAGAAAAATAGAAAAGATAAATTATTATAGAAATTTAAACTATTATATGAATAGTAATAAAGTTTATAATATTATATCATCTTTAGAAACTCAAGTAACTAAAAAAGTTTATTTAACAAGTTCTTTTATGAGATATAATTATATAAATTCAATAGTTAGTGAAGCACTATACGATTTTTCATCTAAAAATAAAGGAAGAGAAATAGAAAAATATGTTTATTTTGATAGCTATTCTAAATTAATTCCTAGGAATAATAATCAATATTTAGTAGCTATGGATTTCTCAGAATGTAGAGCTTACTCAAAAAAACTTGAAACAGAAAAAAAAGTTGATAAAGAGGTTATAACAGAATATAAAGAATTGATAATTAGAGGAAGCTATAGATTATTAACTGATAATGGTGGTAATTTTTCAAGATCAAAATATTTTGAAATTAGAAAAAATTATAATGTGGTCACAGAAAAATATGAAAATAGAATGACTTATGGAAATGAAAGAGAAGAAATAATAAAAATTCTAAATGATAAGTTTAATGAAATTATTATTAAAGATTTAAAGGATTTTA